>Ga0265297_10000160_pt1 | contig 223066 bp, 188 predicted proteins | sample Munlanlwell13791_FD_192502 | JGI IMG/M metagenome (GOLD analysis project Ga0265297, IMG submission 192502) | Leachate microbial communities from a municipal landfill in Southern Ontario, Canada - Leachate well 137-91 | ecosystem: Engineered > Solid waste > Landfill > Unclassified | place...
GCAAGAGGATGTATAGAGGGTGATGCCTGGCCAGTGTCCGAACGTTAAGAGGAGAGGTTAGCCGCAAGGCGAAGCTTTGAATCCAAGCGCGGATGAACGCCGGCGATAACTATAATCGTCCTAAGGTTTTGCAATTTATCATTAGATTGCAAAAGGACTGGGACGATTATGAGAAGATAAACAAAAAGTTCGTTGCCTAGCTATAGCGAAAGCTATAGTTGTCATTAAATATTCAGTAAAATGCGTGAAAATCCTCAAAAGATCCAAGGTACTCGGGGTTGTCGACCAAGAGTAAAAATCCTTGAATACACGGGGCAAACGCGCAGGATTAAAAAATCCTCAGAGACTTAAAAACTGAGACTCTAAAATATGAAGATAAATCCCTATTGGGTCAGCGGATTTGTCGATGGTGAAGGAACGTTTTACGTTGGAATAAACAAAAACGATACGATGAAAATTAAATTTCAAGTATTGCCGGAATTCCGGATAGTCCAACATAAACGCGACATTCAGTTATTATATGCTTTAAAGAAATATTTCGGCGTCGGGGTAGTGAGAGTAAATCATGATACCCGATACGAGTTAAGGATCAGGTCTTTGGAACATATTAACAGATTTATCATCCCTCACTTTGACAAATATCCATTATTAACCCAAAAGAAATTTGATTTTATTAAGTTTAAGGAAATTATTAAACTGATGAATCAAAATCAACATTATCAACATTTATCGATCGATGGCGTTAAAAAGATCATCGCCATCGCTTCTAAGATGAACCGGCAGGAGAAAATAACGGCTCCGCAAGTTTTAGAAGATTTAAATTCATATCATGAGTAAGATAAAGTCCATTCTTAATAGAAATATTAAGCAAGTGAAGAGCGAAATTCCTTGTCGGGTAAGTTCCGACCTGCACGAATGGCTTAACCACTTGGGCACTGTCTCAACGAAGTACTCGGTGAAATTGCAAGACGAGTAAAGATGCTCGTTAACCACAGTTGGACGAAAAGACCCCGTGAAGCTTTACTACAACTTGATATTGAATTAGGAATATATTTGTTCAGAATAGGTGGGAGCCTTCGGGCGCCAGTGAGATACCACCCTTGTCTATTTTTAATTCTCACCTCGAGATTCGGGGGACAGTGTCTGGTGGGTAGTTTGTCTGGGGCGGATGCCTCCCAAAAAGTAACGGAGGCGTTTACAAAGGTCAGCTATCCCGGAATGGAAACCCGGGAGATAGTGTAAAGGCACAAGCTGGCTTTACTGCGAGACCTACAAGTCAAGCAGTCGCGAAAGCGGAACTTAGTGATCCGACCATTCAATATAGGATGGTGGAAGCTCATCGGATAAAAGCTACTCCGGGGATAACAGGCTAGTCAGGTCCAAGAGTCCACATCGACGACCTGGTTCGGCACCTCGATGTCGGCTCGTCGCATCCTGGGGGTGGAGAAGCTCCCAAGGGTTGGGCTGTTCGCCCATTAAAGCGGCACGCGAGCTGGGTTCAGACCGTTTAGCGGCCAATAGTATTGGCCATTGAACGCTCTGAATCCACGAGGTAAAACGACATAAATTACGGCGGCAATATCGAGTAATCGATATTGGCATAAAAAGCTGACTCATATCGGTGAAGTCCTAATGAGAGTTGAATAACAACCTGTCATATGTTAGGATAATACCGAGGGAAGTCGCTTATGTTAAAATTGACGCAAGTCCAATTAGCTTATATCGCAGGCTTCATCGATGGCGATGGTAGTATATATGTGCGGTTAAAACCTAATGATACTTATCGTTATGGTTTCCAGATCGCTCCTTATATAATATTATTCCAGTCGGCTAAAGATGAGGCGAATTTTAGAAAAATTTGCGATTTGTTAAATTGCGGCTATTTGCGGAGCAGAAAAGACGGAATTCTGGAATATACTATCGGTCGGAGGGAGGAGATATTAGCTTTAATCAAAGCAATAAAACCTTATCTCATCCTGAAGCGCCGACAGGCAGATTTATTGGAGAAAATATTTATCCTTAAATCTTCGGTAAAAAACGTCCAGGATTTCTCCCGATTGATGAATTTGGTCAATCAATATGGAGAAATTAATTATTCCAAAAAACGCATCAAACATAAGTTGACCCCGTAGAGACTAAACGTCGGCCTCCTTCTAGAGAAGGATGAAGGTATAGTCCAATGCGCTTAGCAATAAGTGATAACATGCGTAAGACAGGTCGGTCTCCTATCCACTGTGGTCGTGGAAACTTGAAGAGGCCCTTCCTTAGTACGAGAGGACCGGGAAGGACGAAGCTCTAGTGTACCGGCTGTTCCACCAGGGGCATTGCCGGGTAGCTATCTTCGGTTAAGATAAGCGCTGAAAGCATCTAAGCGCGAAGCTGTCTCTGAGATTAGGTTTCATAGACTGGTTAGAGAATATGACCTTGATAGGCCGTACGTGTAAGCGCAGCAATGCGTTGAGCGGAGCGGTACTAATAAGTCGTTTGATTTTCCCGCACTCTTATCTTTAAGATAAGGCGATTTGATCGGTATTCTGCTTTAAGCTAACATGAATCGATATTGGTACCCCTGGACGGCTACGGCTGCCTAGGGGGTCGAGATAAAAGACACCATTGTTCTGGTGGTTCGAGCGGAGGGGTCACACCTGATCCCATCCCGAACTCAGCAGTTAAGCCCTCCAGCGCTGATGATACTTGGGCCTGAGCCCTGGGAAAGTAGGCCGCCGCCAGAACAATGGTGTTTTTTTATTGGGGAAAATCGCGCAGCGGTGCTATAATGGTTTTATATATCAATCTTTTTATGCCTCTAATCAAATCCATTTCCGGCATCCGCGGCACTATCGGCGGCCGGCCAGGAGAGAACCTGACGCCGGTCGATATTGTCGGTTTCGTTGCGGCTTACGCGGAAATCTTAAAACAGGATAATCCTTCAAGCCCGGTAAAAGTCATCATCGGCCGCGATAGCCGCCTTTCCGGCGAGATAATCAAAGACTTGGTCGCCGGCACATTGCGGAGTCAGGGGATAGATGTCGTCGATCTCGGCCTGGCGGCCGCGCCGACCGTCGAAATGGCGGTTATTGAGGCTCGGGCGCAGGGGGGCATTATTTTGACAGCTAGCCATAATCCGTCGGGCTGGAACGCCCTGAAGCTCCTGAATCCTAATAGCGAAATATTTTCCGCCGCGCAGGGGCGGCGGGTCCTGGCGCTGGCCGAACAAGCTAACTTTGCTTTCGCGACCGAGGATAAGCTCGGGCATTATGCCGTCGATGCGGCTTTAGCGGCCAAGCATCTGGACGCGATTTTAGGATTACCGCTGGTTGATCCGGCCGCGATTGCCGCCAGAAATTTTAAGATCGTGGTCGACGGGATCAATTCGGTCGGCGGACTGGTCGTGCCGGAATTGTTGGCCAGGCTAGGCGTTCGGGATATTGTCAGACTGAATTGCGAGCCGGACGGCCAATTCGCGCATCGGCCGGAGCCGCTCCCGGAAAATCTGGTTATGGTCGGGGAAAAAGTCAGGGAGACTAAGGCCGATTTGGGCATCGTGGTCGACCCGGACGTCGACCGCCTGTCTTTCGTAGCCGAAAACGGCGAACTCATCAGCGAAGAGTATACTTTGGTCGCGGTGGCTGATTATATTTTGGAAAATTTCGCCCGGATCGAGGAGATATACCCCGGCCAGTATGAGCAGACGACCACTTCCAATCTTTCTTCTTCCCGCGCTTTGCGGGATATCGCCGCCAAACATGGCGGCCGTTATGAACTAGCGGCGGTCGGCGAGATCAATGTTGTCGAAAAGATGAAGGCGATCAAGTCGGTCATCGGCGGCGAAGGAAACGGCGGCGTGATTTACGCGCCGCTCCATTATGGCCGGGACGCGCTCGTCGGTATTGCTTTATTTTTAAGCGCTCTCGCCAGGAGCCGGCAGCAGATTTCGGAATTCAAACGGCAATTACCGGAATATTTCATCATCAAAGACAAGATCGCCCTGCCGGATGAGCTTGATTTGCCAGCCATCTTAAACCGGATAAAAACGGAAAATATCAACGAAAGGATCACAGATATCGATGGACTCCGAATCGATTGGGCCGATTCTTGGGTCCATTTGCGTTCCTCTAATACGGAGCCGATTATCAGGGTTTACGCGGAGGCGACTACTCAAGAGCGGGCTAAAACGATAGCGGATAGTTTTAAAAACAAAATTTTATCTTATATTAAATAAAAATTATTTAAAAATCAGATTTGCCCCGGAGCTATAAAGGTGCTAAAATATAAAGGAAATTTATTAAGATTTCCTTTATTTATTAGCCTGGTTTAGCCTCTTTCGGGGCTGAATCGTCCCTTATGCTTATGACCCGCCTTGTTATCCTGGCCGCCGGAAAAGGCACCCGCATGAACTCGGAATTGCCCAAGGTGCTGGTTGCTCTGCACGGCCGGCCGATGATCAGGTATTTAATGGACTCGGTTAAAGCGGCCGGCGTCGATGCCCGTCCCGTCATCGTAGTTTCTCCGGATAACCGCGAAGTAATCAGCCGGACGCTCGCGGACTATCCGGCGGCCTATGTCGTGCAGGCCGAACAATTAGGAACGGGTAATGCTGTTGCCTGCGCCCGTCAGCTGATTAACCAAGAGAGTCCGCAAGCCGAAAGCATCGTTGTTCTTTACGGCGATCACCCCTTCCTGCGAGTCGAATCCATCAGGCGCCTGGCGGCGATGCGGCCGGCAACTATAGCCATGATGACTACCCGAGTGCCGGATTTCAGCGGTTGGTACCGCAATTTCTACCATTGGGGCCGGATTATCCGGGGGGCGAGCGGAGCGGTGGAAGCGATCAGGGAATTCAAGGATTCAGATGAGGCGGAGAAACTGATCACGGAGGTCAATCCGGCTTTTATGTGTTTTAATAAATCCTGGCTGTTTGAGAACCTGGATCGCTTGCGGGCGGATAACCAGCAGCGAGAATATTACCTGACTGATTTAGTGCAATTCGCTTTCAGCGCCGGATATAACATCGATACGCTGCCCATAGAGCCGCACGAAGCCATGGGCGTCAATAGCCTGGAAGAATTGCGTATTGCCGAAGAAGTGTTTTCCCAAACCTCAGCTTAAACTATGAAGCAGATTCTGGACCTGCACATTCATTCCCGTTATGCCCGCGCCTGTTCGCCTCAGCTGACGCTGGCCAATATCGAGGCGGCTTGCCGGCTCAAAGGGCTGGACGTCATCGCGACGGGAGATTTTACCTATCCAGCTTGGTTCGAATCAATCAAGCAAGAACTAGTCGAAACGCAGCCGGGAGCCGGCCTCTACCGGCTTAAAACCGCTCTTGACGACCGGATCAAGTTCATCTTGAGCACGGAGGTCGCTCTGATTTATAAAGACCAGATCAGGACCCGGCGCATCCATCTGGTAGTGCACGCGCCGGATATCGCGGCGGTTGCTAAGCTGAACAAAGCATTGGATAAGCGTTTTAATATCCGTTCCGACGGCCGACCGATCTTGGGCATCAGCGCCCCCGCTTTCGTTAAGTTGCTTTTGGATATCGATCCGCGTTTCCTGGTCTATCCGGCGCATATCTGGACGCCTTGGTTCTCGATGTTCGGATCCAAATCGGGTTTTGATTCTTTGGAAGAGTGTTTCCAGGATCAGAGCCAGCATATCTATGCGATTGAAACCGGCCTGTCCAGCGATCCGGAAATGAATTGGCGATTATCAGCTTTGGATCAGTTGACTATCTTATCGAGTTCGGACGCGCATAGCTTGGCTAATCTGGGTCGGGAAGCCAACGTCATGGAGGTCGACGCCCCGGTGACTTACCAGAAGATCTATGATCATATCAAGAACCGGACCGGCCTGGAACTGACTATAGAATTTTATCCCGAGGAAGGCATGTATCACTTCGACGGCCATCGGGACTGCCATTTCAGTTGTGAACCGCAGGAGAGCCGGCGTTTGAAAAATGTCTGCCCGGTCTGCCATAAACCATTAGTTATCGGCGTCTTGAACCGAGTCGAGGAATTAGCCGATCGGCCGGCGGGTTTCCGGCCGCCTCGGGCCGTTCCCTTTAAAAAAATCGTAGAATTGGATAAAATTATAGCAGAAGCTCTTAATATCAAGAGTCGCTCCTCGGCGGCGGTTCAGAAGCAGTATCGTAGCTTGATTAATGATTACGGGTCGGAGTTGTCTATTTTATTTGATTTAGATTTATCTAAAGTTAGCGATAAAATAGATTTCAGGATTATCGAGGGCATCAAGCGAGCGAGACGCGGCGAACTGGTCATCAAGCCGGGATTTGACGGCCAGTATGGGATGGTCAGCATTTTTACCGAAACTAATCGCCCTGACCGGCAAAAAGCGCTCTGGGATTAGCCAGATTATAATTTTTCTTTTATGTCCGCCAACCGCCAATCATTATTCAGTCTGCTTTCCGTAATCGCCTTATTGGTTTTGGTCGCTATCGCGACGGTTTTATACAGCGGCGACCAGGAAGAGCGGGCGCAGCGGGAGCAGAATCTGTTCTGGCGCCAGGTTTTCGCCGCCTGGGAAGCAGCCAAGCCGGTTTTACGCGGCGCGGTTGATTTCGCCTTGGGGCAGCAGAGTGGCGAGACCATCGCGGCGCCGGTGGTCGCCGTTGTCACGCCGTCGCCGGGCTCGGCCGCGACTGCCGGTTTCTGGTCCGGCCTGTTTGAGAAGATCAAGGCCGAATGGCGAGCCAGCGGCAACCCGGCGCTTGAAGCCGACGTTTCGGGCGGTTTAGAATCGACCGTCCCCGGGCTATTGCGTTGGGAAAAGACGGCCGACGGCGCGGCTCTCATCCTGCAGACGAAGCACGGGTCGAAACAGATATTAAGTTTGCCGTTTAAATTTCTCGGACGCTAAGTTCGGCGCGGCGCGGCGCCATTGATACGCTTAGAAATTTAAGAAAAACATCACCGGAATTTATCTTTTCTTATCATTTATTTCAGGCCACCGGTGCTATAATAAATTTATTAATAATTAATTCGAACAATATGCCCAAGGAGAAAACAGACAAAAAAGCCGCGGTGGCTGAAAAAACAGGCAATAAAGATCGGCGGGAAGAGGCGGCTTTAAGCGCCATGGAACAGATCCGCACCCGTTTCGGCGAAGGCGCCATCATGAAATTCGGCGACGTGCCCAAGACTAATGTCGACGCGATTTCCACCGGCTGCCTATCCTTAGATATCGCCACCGGCGTCGGCGGCGTGCCGCGCGGTCGGATCATCGAGATCTACGGTCCGGAATCTTCCGGCAAGACGACGCTGGCCCAGCATATCGTTTCCGAAGTGCAGCGCTCCGGCGGCATCGCCGCTTTCGTCGACGCCGAGCACGCCCTGGATCCGGAATATGCCGCCAAGATCGGGGTCAATATCAAGGAAATGCTGTTATCTCAGCCGGATAGCGGCGAACAAGCCTTGGAAATAGTGGAAACCCTGGTTCGTTCCAATGCCGTCGACGTCGTGGTGGTTGATTCCGTCGCCGCTCTGGTGCCGCAGAAAGAAATCGAAGGAGAGATGGGCGACCAGCATATGGGTTTGCAGGCCCGCCTGATGAGCCAGGCTTTACGCAAATTGACTGCCGTTATCGCCAAGACCAAGACGGTCGTCATTTTCATCAATCAGATCCGCAATAAGATCGGGGTTTTCTTCGGTAATCCGGAAACGACGACCGGCGGCAACGCCTTGAAATTCTATTGTTCCATGCGGGTAGAGGTTCGGCGCGCGGCGCAGATCAAACAGGGCGAGAAAATTATCGGCAATCGCGTCAAAGTGAAGATCGTCAAGAACAAAGTGGCCGCGCCCTTCCGGACTTGCGAATTCGATATCATGTATAATGAAGGCATCTCGGTCGCCGGTGACCTGGTCGACTTGGGCGTCGAACACGGCGTCATCGCCAAGACCGGAAACAGCTATGCTTTCGGCGAAGTAAAATTAGGCACCGGTCGGGAAACCGCCAAGAAGACGATCAAGGAAAACAAGAAACTGGCTGCCGACATCCGGCGGGCGATCCTGGCGGAAGTAAAAAGCCGGGAGGTTGAAGAAACGAAATGATTATTTTTAAATCGCTCCGCCCCGCGGCGGGGCGATTTTATTAAATTTAATATGTCTAAGACTTTTATCTTGTCAGTCGGCGGATCGCTCGTCGTGACCAAACAGGGAATCGATACGGACTTTCTCCGGCGATTCCGCGCCTTCATCCTGAAACAGATAAGAGCCGGCCATAAATTTTATCTGGTCGTCGGCGGCGGGGCGACCGCCCGGACCTATATTCAGGCTGCTTTGACGGTCACCAAAGCAGACAACGCCGAACGGGATTGGGTCGGCATCCGGGCGACCCGTCTTAACGCCCAGCTGCTAAGGGCGGTTTTCGGCGAAGCCGCTTACCCAACTATTGTCACTAACCCCACCAAGCCGATCAGGACCAACAAGAAGATCGTCTTGGTAGCCGGTTATAAGCCAGGCTGGTCGACTGATCATGTCGCCGTGCTGTTGGCTAAATATAACCGCATCAAGACGGTCATTAATCTGTCTAATATCGATTACGCCTATGATCGGGACCCGCGCCGTTTCCCGGGAGCTAAAAAACTAGAGCAGGTTAGCTGGCCGGAATTCCGGAAGATCGTCGGTAATCGTTGGCAGCCGGGTTTGAACGTGCCTTTCGACCCGATAGCTTCGCGGGAAGCCGCTAAGCATCGTTTACGGGTGATTATCCTCAACGGCCGCAAATTGCCAAATTTAGCGGCCGGTCTGGCCGGCAAGCGGTTCAAAGGCACTACTATCAGATAAATCGTTATCAGGCAAACTCGCGGATTATTGTTGATAAGTGGCCTTGACTATATTTTTTATTCTGGTATTATTTAAAACATGTTAAATAAGCATTTACAAACGAAGCGGAATTTGTTGGTCGTATCTTTGGCTTGGTTGATTATTACCAGGCCGGCTTTTGTTTGTGAATCAATGGATTAAGAAGTAATTCAGCAACACACATAAACAAAAGCCGGACTGGAAACAGCCCGGCTTTTGTTTGTAAAAAGTTCTTTTCACAATAAATAACTACATTAAACACCAAAGGAGGGTCCTTATGGACAAGCTAGCTACTTGGCAAGAGCTAAAAAATTGCCATTTTGATCTACAGTTATCCACCACGCTGCCGTCCGGCCATTTACTGGAAGCGCAGAATGCTATTGAATTATGGTTAAAAAATCGACCACTCAGCGCGGACCAACGCCCGGAAAATACCGGCGTGCAGCAGATGTTCGGCATCCCGTCCCTGGTTATCTCCATAGACTGCGCACCCAACCACGCGCTGAATATACTTGATATCGAGGGGGGCGCGGGCGGTTTGGGTTTAGCCCAGTTAATTAATGACCCGCTGTCGCGGCGCCTGGAACAAATCAGGCGGGGTTGGCCGGAAATAAAATTTTTTGCCAGCGACAGCATGGCGGCCAAGCACGATTATGACTTATGGTTGGAAGGAGCTTGCGCTCCGGACGTGGCCAAGCAAGCCGATCTGTTGTTTATCATCTCGGCGCCAGGCGAACTGCCGGGCTATGGCCATCTATCCGCCGCGCCGCTTCTGACCCGCGGGGATAAAACCTACGGGGAAGGCTGGTTATGGGATAATGTCGGTTTTGACCAGTTTGAAGCATTGTTTTTCCGCTGCCAGTCCGGCTTCTGTCTCAAAAGCCAGCACAGCCGCCACATGAAAGACCTATATATCTTTCATCCTCACCGTTGCCTGCTGGATCGCCGCGGCATCCATGGCGCTTCTACCCGCAGCCAGATCTTTCGGGCACTGCGTCAGCACGAGGTGATGTATTGTCAGCCGTTTCAAGAAGCAGTTTTTGCCCTAGGCGATATGCCGACCGTCCACAGGATATTCTTCCTGTTTGATGTAAAAAGCAAGGAATATGTTTATGCGGGCGGATTATTAATATCCCGGCCCAGCTTAAAAACTTGCAGCGTTTACAATGCCACATTCGGCGTCGTAAACTAAGGTTTTAGCTGTCACCATGGCTAAAATCAAAAAAGGGGACCATCCGCGCCCCTTTTTTATTTAGCTAATCGAGTTTATCGATGCTGGTTAAGGATTTTTGAGATTTCCTTGAATATTTCGTTGATGGCCGGACGTCCATCGATATTAATTACTTTTTTCTGCCGGCGGTAGTAAGCCAAGAGCGGCGCCGTCTGGCGGCGGTAGACCTGGAAGCGCTTTTTTAAGGTTTGGCGGTTGTCGTCCGCCCGTCCGGAACTTTTGCCGCGGAGCAATATCCGGTCGGTCGCGGCGCGTTCGCTTAATTTAAGGTTCAGCACCAAGTCGATAGCGCTTTTTCGGACGGCAAAAAATTTATCCAATGATTTGGCCTGCCGGAGATTGCGGGGATAGCCGTCGAAGATAAAGCCGGCTCCCTTTATTTTTTTTAAAGCGGCGGCTTCGAGCATCGTGATGATCAGGCGATCGGGCACTAAAGCGCCGGCCTCCTGGTATTTCTTGATTTGCCGCCCCAGCGCGCCGTTTTTCAGTTCCCGACGCAGTAAGTCGCCGCTGGACAGGTGGGCCAGCCGGTATTTTTTAGCAATCAAGGCGGCCTGCGTGCCTTTGCCGGCGCCCGGCGGCCCGAAGATGACGAGGTTAAGCATAATTTTTATTTTTACCACCTTATTATAGCGGAAATATTGATTTTAGCCAATACTGGCAAATGTCGGCGCGCATAATTTTGCTGATCAATTTATCAGGCGGCCATATATCGTCGGCCGCTTTTAAATATAAAAAACAGACGGCATTTAGCAATCTGTTTTTTGGGGTGCCCCGTGCAGGATTCGAACCTGCGACCATTTGCTTAAGAGGCAACTGCTCTACCAACTGAGCTAACGAGGCGTGTCTGAACTATTGGGTTGTTAACCGTGGCGGGGGCGGGGATCGAACCCGCGACCTTAGCGTTATGAGTGCTACGCTCTAACCAACTGAGCTACCCAGCCCTAGCGTCCGAATTTTTAAACCTGTCCTTCCGTGCGCCCGGCAGGATTCGAACCTGCAACCCCTTGGTCCGAAGCCAAGTACTCTATCCAGTTGAGCTACGAGCGCCAACAAAACACCCTGATCAAGGATTGCTTTCTCCCGCCGCTTAAAGCGGTTTATCGCTTGCCCTTCAAAGCCTGCTTGAGGTGGTAGCCGGTTTTGAATTTGGCGACCTTGACCGCCGGGATGGTGATCCGTTCGGTCGGCTTCTGTGGGTTGACGCCGCCGCGGGAATAACGGACGCGAGACAGGAAGGTCCCGAAACCGGCCAGCGTGACCTCACGGTCGTTCTTTAACTCCTCAATGATGGTGTCGATGAAGACATCCAGCATCTTTTCAGCCTGTTTTTTGTTCAGGCCATCGACATCATGATGAATTTTGTCGATGAGTTGTGCCTTGTTCATATGTTTATGAATTTATGTTTTTTAGGCTTGTTTTATGGGTTAACGGGCATATTCCGTAACCCGCATTTCCCGGATTACGTTGACTTTTATCTCCCCTGGATATTTTAACTCATTTTCAATCTTTTTTGCAATATCCCTAGCCAAATTATAAGCCTTGAAATCATCAACCAGTTCTGGCTGCACAAAAACGCGGATTTCCCGGCCGGCTTGGATGGCGTAGACTTTATCTACTCCTTCGAAGGTCGAGGCCAGTTTTTCCAGTTCTTCCAGGCGCTGTAAGTAGTTCTCGTAGCTGTCTTTGCGGGCGCCGGGGCGGGCTGAAGAGATCGCGTCTGCCACTTTGACGATAACGGAAATGAGTGTAGCGGGGTGGTCGTCGTGGTGAGTCTCAATGGGGGCGATGATTTCCGGCGGCAGGTTGAATTTTTTGGCGATGTCGCGGCCGATTTCCGTATGATTACCCTGTACTTCATGGTCGACCGCCTTGCCGATATCGTGCAGGAGGCCGCCTTTCTTGGCCAGAGTGACATCGGCGCCTAATTCTTCCGCCAGCATCGCCGCCAAATGGGCAACTTCGATGGAATGGCGCAGGGCATTCTGGCCGTAGCTGGTCCGGTATTTCAAGCGGCCCAGGATCTGGACTAATTTCGGATCGAAACCGGTCACGCCGACTTCATACATCGCTTCTTCGCCGGCTTTCTTGATATCGACGGCAATATCTTTTTTAGCATTCTCGACCGCTTCTTCGATCTTAGTCGGATGAATGCGCCCATCCTTGATCAGATAATCCAGAGTTTTTTTGGCGATATGGCGCCGGATCAAGGAGAATCCGGAAACGGTAATGGCATTAGGCATGTCGTCGACGATTATTTCGACGCCGGTCATCTGCTCTATCGCTTTGATATTGCGCCCCTCTCGGCCGATAATCCGGCCCTTCATTTCATCGTTGGGCAAATCAACGGTGGTGGTCGTCAATTCTACGGTATAGGAGGAGACCATCCGTTGCATAGCCAGGGCCATGATGTCCTTAGCTTTGTCCGAGAGAGCGTCTTCGGCGCTGTTCTCCAGTTTCTTCACCCGGACCATGAGGTCCTCGCCAGCCTTCTCCTCCACGTTCTTCATGAGCAATTCCTTGGCTTCGTCTACGCTCAGTTTGGAAATTTGCTCTAATTTCTGATCCTGCTCTTCTTTGACTTTCTTGATCCGCTCTTTAATTTCCTGGACCTCGTTCACCTTATCGAATAATTTCTGCTGTTTTTCCTGGAGGTCCAGCAGTTTTTGGGAGAACGAGGTTTCCCGTTGCTCCAGCCTCTTTTGCAGGCCGTTGATTTCATTACGTCGGGCAGCCTCTTCTTTCTTGGACTCCTCGATGATCTTGAGCGCTTTGTCTTGGGCCTTCAGCAACAATTCCTTTTCTTTGACCTTAGCCTCGCTCATCAATTTTTCGGCTTTTTCGGCGGCATTGCCGATCTTCCGGCTGGCAGTGTTCTTGTAAAAGGCGTAGCCAATAAAAAAACCACCGGCTAAGACAACGGCATACCAGAGATAATTCAGGTATTCCATATAATAGGGTAGCTGTCTTCAGGAATTAAAGGTGGCACTCACTGAAATATTAGATTTTTAAAAAAAGTAACCACGCCTGAGGGGCGGTATTTATTTTAGAGATTGACTAGTCTTGTCAATTTTTTAGCTAATCTTAGATAAAGATACAGGGAGGACATAAGTAGAGCGATCTGCAAAAATAAATTTTTAGACTGGCTTGGGGCACTGGTTAATTCTTCTAATAATTCCTCAAAACAGATTTTAATTAATAAAATAAATTGCTGAATTTACTCTATCATTTACTTAGGCGTTTGTAAAGGGTGGCGGTCTTGGAAGGAGCAGAGCGAGGTTACAAGTTTAGATTGACTAAACGCGCGAAATAAAGTAATATTAAAGCACATTAAAGAATTTTTACTATGAATATTACTGAGTTAGCCAGGATTTTGCGGATCTCCCCTCAGGAGCTGCACGAGTTGTTGCCGCAACTCGGGTTTGCTATCGGGCAGAAAGCGATCAAGGTGGATAATAATACCGCCAAGAAGATCATCAAGGATTGGCCGTTTTTACGCCGGGAGTGGGAACAGAAGAAGCGGGCGGCGGAAATCAAGAAACAGGATGAAGTCCTGCCGAAAGAAAAGCGGACGATTGCGGTACCGCCGGTAATTACCGTGCGCGCTTACGCGGAGGCGGCCGGCATCCCGGTCAATCGCGTCCTGGCCGAACTCATGAAGAACGGGGTCTTTACCTCGATTAACGAAAAAATCGATTTCGATACCGCCTCCATCATCGGCGAAAATTTGAACCTGGATGTCCGGGCCGCCGCGGCCGGAGACGCGGCTCAAGAACCGGAAGACCGGAAGTTAGCCACCATCTTGGCCGGTGAAGCGGCGGAAAACCTGAAGGAGCGTCCGCCGGTAATCGTAGTTATGGGCCACGTTGATCACGGTAAGACCAAATTGTTAGATTCCATCAGACAGACTAATGTCGTGGCTGGTGAAGCGGGCGGCATCACCCAGCATATCGGTGCCTATCAGATCGTCAGAAACGGTCGTACCATCACTTTTATCGATACGCCCGGCCATGAAGCGTTTACCGCCATGCGCAGCCGCGGCGCCAAAGTGGCGGATATCGCCATCCTGGTCGTGGCGGCCGATGACGGCGTCAAGCCGCAGACCGTAGAAGCTTTTCGGATTATCGAGGCGGCCAAGATCCCTTATTTGGTGGCCATTAATAAGATCGATAAGCCGACGGCCGACCTCAACAAGACCAAACAGGAATTAGCCACTCAACTAAGCATCACGCCGGAGGACTGGGGCGGCAAGACTATTTGCGCGCCGATTTCCGCCAAGGAGGGCACCGGCATCGAAGAACTTCTGGATATGGTGTTGCTCGTAGCTGAAACCGAAGGCGCAGCCCTGAAAGCCAATCCTGACGCGCCGGCGGCCGGTACCGTCGTCGAATCCAATATTGATAAGACCGCCGGTCCGCTGGCGACGATTTTGGTCCAGAACGGCACTTTGCGGGTCGGCGATCAGCTTTGTTTCAACGATACCGTTTACGGCAAGGTAAAATCCCTTCGGAACTATAAGGGCGAGGAGGTCCGCGAGGCCGGTCCGTCCGCGCCGGTTAAAGTCCTGGGTTTGAAGATTTCCCCCGCCGTCGGCGATATTTTACATGTCGGCGAAGGGGAGAAAGTCCGGGTCAACAAGATCAAGGCCGGCACCCCGGCGCCGCTGGCCCAACCGGCTAATTCCGACGATAATCAGGAGGACCGGACGCCGCAGGTCAAGGTGATCATCAAGGCGGACTTTCTTGGTTCCGCTGAAGCGATCGAGGAATCTTTGTTGAAACTGAACAATGAAAAAGTAAAGACCAGGGTAATCAGCAAGGGGCTGGGCTATGTCACCGAAGGCGACGTGAAACGGGCGGAAGATGCCGGCGCAAAAATCCTGGGCTTCAACGTCCGGATGTCGCCGGCCATCGAGACCTTGGTGCGCGAAAGACAAGTGACGGTCCGGATCTTCTCCGTTATTTATGACCTGATCAAGTTCGTCAAAGAAGAGATGCAATTATTGGTTAAACCGGAAATCAACCGGGTAGAATTGGGCCGCTTGAAAGTCCTGGCGGTATTCAGGACCGAGAATAACAGCCAGATCGTCGGCGGCAAGGTTTTAGACGGCGTCATCAAGAACCATAGCTTGATCGACGTGAAGCGCGGCACGGATTTTATCATCACCGGCCGTCTGACCCGCCTCCAATCCGGCAAGCAGGACGTAGAGTCGGTCGATCAGGATAGCGAAGCCGGCCTGAGGTATGAGGGCCGCCCGCTGATTGTGGTCGGTGACATCCTGCAGGTCTATCAGGAAGAAAGAAGGGTAGATAAGATTTAAACCGTCATCTCCGCGCTCGGCGCGGCGGTTCAGCCATATGTCAAAAGTGCCGCGGGTCAATGACCTGCTCTTAACGGAATTAGCGGCGATCGTCAATCGCGAGGTAGCCATACCCGGCGCTTTGATCACGATCAGCTATGTGGCTTGCAGCTCTGACTTGAAGCAAGCCAGAGTCGGTTTTTCCGTCTTGCCGGACCGGTTGGCCGGCACGGCGCTCCGGCGTCTGGCCGGCGCGACCGGCGCTATCATTAGTCTCTTGCGGCCGCGGGTCAAATTGCGCAAACTGCCCCACTTGTTGTGGGAGTTCGACGCGACGGAAAAAGAGGCGGATAAGATCGAGAAATTGATCGCCGGCCTGGATCAAGAAGACCAAGCCTGAATGGCGGCCGAGCGATAGCGGTTTTACACGGGTCCGGATACCGGAGCGGTATCTGGACTTTTTTATTATTTTCCGATAGGATAATCAGTTATGAATTTTACGGAAAAATTACAATTAGCTTATCAGAAACTCCAGTCGGCCAGGCAGATCTTGCTCATTGGCCACGTTTCGCCCGATGCCGACGCGCTGGCTTCAATTGGCGCCATGCTGGAAGTTACCGCCGTTTTAGGTTCGACCGGCTATGCCTATGCCGCTAATAAACCGGCGGGCGCCTACGGCTTTATTCCTAACGAACGGTTGATTACGGACGAGGAGCCGGTAGACTTGCGGGCCTTCGACGTCATCGTAATCCTGGATTGCGGCTCGATTTCCCGGACCGGGCTGGAGATCCGGCTCCGCACCTTGCTCCAAGCGGCCAAGTCCGGCCGCTTGGCCCGGCGGCCATATCTCATCGAATTCGACCATCACTTGCCGCAGGAAGCTTATGCTGACCTGGAAATCCGCTGTCCGGACAAGGCCTCTACGACGGAAATCATCTATCATTTTCTTAAGATAAACGGCCTGGCGATCAACAAAGCGCTGGCTAATTGCATCCTGATCGGCCTGATGACCGATACCGGCCATTTTTTGCACGCCAATTCTTCCCGGGAAGCGCTGGCCGTGTCTTCGGAAATGTTGCTGCGCGGCGCTTCACTGCCCAAGATCATCGAGAATACGGTTAATAATAAGAGTTTCGCCGCCCTGAAGGTCTGGGGCCGGGCTCTGGAAAATATGCGGCTGGATCCGGTGACCGGCCTGGCCGCCTCGGCCTTAACGGCGGCGGAGATTAGCGAACTGCTCCATCCGGCCGATGCGCCGGCTGAAGCGGATCTCTACAGCGACATCGTCTCTTTCCTGAGCACGCTCAGCGGCGTGCGCGTAGCGCTGTTATTACGGGAAGAAGGAGAAACGGTTAAAGGCAGTTTGCGGACGACGGATAATGAGATCGATCTGGCGCGCATCGCCCAGCAGTGGGGCGGCGGCGGACATCGAAAAGCGGCCGGCTTTAAGATTAAAGGCCGTCTGGCGCGGACCGCTACCGGCTGGAAGGTGGTCAAATGACAACGGGCGGCCTAATGAGGCGCTAAGCCTTGATTATCAAATAAAAAAATCGGCCGCGGTCGGCCGGTTTTTTGCTAGCGTTGTTTATTTGATTTTTTTCTGTTGCTTCAGCCGCCAGGCCTGTATTTTCCGGTGGTCGCCGGATAAGAGGATTTTGGGGACCGGGTATTTTTTGCCGTTAGCGCTGAATATTTCCGGCCGGGTGTATTGAGGATATTCGATAATGCCATCTTGCGAATGCGATTCTTCAATGATGCTGGACTGGTTGCCGAGTACGCCGGGCAGCAGCCGGGCAATGGAGTCGATGAGCGTCAGCGCCGGCAATTCGCCGCCGGTCAGCACATAATCGCCGGCCGAGATCTCGGCATCGATGAATTTTTTTATGCGGGCGTCTACGCCCTCATAACGGCCGCAGATGAGGATCAATTCCTCTAATTTGGCGTATTGCCGCGCCAAGGATTGATTCCATCTTTTTCCGCCGGCCGACAACAGGACGACTTTCCGTTTGGCCGGTTTTACTTTTTTATTTGATTTTTTGATCTCGCATAACGCTCGATATAAAGGCTCTATCTTCATCAGCATGCCCGCGCCGCCGCCATAAGGGGCGTCGTCTACGCTCTTGTGCTTATCGCTCGCCCAGTCGCGCAGATTATGAATCCGGCAGCTGATAATTTTTTTCGTTTGCGCCCGTTTTATAATGCCTTCGTTCAGGTAGGAACCGAAGATGTCCGGGAAGATGGTGATTAGGTGGAATTTCATAGGTTTGATTGATTATGCGACGCTTGGTCCAAACCGGCGGCCAGCGCCAAAAAAGTCCTGTCCCGCGGCACGATGTACCAGCGCCCTTCGTCGCTGAGCGGCTGGTCGTCAGCCAACAGCCGTAGAGCCTCCGGTACCGGCAGCCAACGGATGATAAAATCATTGGCGCTTTCTTCGGACGTAAAATTCGGTTGCCCTTTTTCTCCCACGACCCGCGCCAGATAACAAGGGGAAATCTGTTTCAGCCGGAAGATCTTCCGGTATTCGATTATTTGTCCGATCTCGCCATAGATCTCGACGCGGCAGCCTAATTCCTCCAGGCATTCCCGCTGCAAGGCCGTATAGACATCTTCGCCGGGCTCCACGCCGCCGCCCGGCAGCTTGTGGTAGCGTTGTTTGGCGACATTCAATATTCCCACCTGGCCAGCCTGGTCATAAACGACCGCTCGGACCGCGGTTCTGACCCGGAAGGCCGCCGCTTCCGATTCGGTCGCCTGTTCCGGATTAAGCAGAGTTATGAATTTCATATAGTCTAAGAGTTTAACCATATTATATCAAAAAAGCCCGCTTTTGACAGCGGGCCTTTTTGTTTATTTTTCAGTTGATTCGATATTTAGATTTTCAAATCATCGATCGCGGAGGTGTCGATCTCGTCGCGGCTGTCGCGACGCTCGCTGCGGCCTTCGCTGCGATGGCTGCCGCCTTCCGGATCATAGATCTTCAAATTGACGCGGGAGTTATTTTTGGCGCCGATGATCTTGAGCAGGGTGCGGATCGACTGGGCGGTCTGACCTTTGCGGCCGATGACATAGCCCATGTCAGCCGGATTAGTCTTGAGAGTCAACAGGACGCCTCTTTCATCGATCGTCCGATCGACCACCACATCGTTCGGGTTGCTCACGATGCTTTTGACTACCGTTTCCAAGAACTGTTTGTCTTGTTCTACCATAGTTTTCATTCGTCCTTCGTGTTTTGAACAGTATTGAGCCGATCAAAGTCGAAGGAAATTTTATTAAATAACTGCCACATCAGCAGCTTTATGTTTTAAGTTTACTACTTTTTCAGGATTTGTCAATATCGGTTTGGTATTTCAGACTATTCGGCGGTTTTTTCCGCGGGCGCTTCCGCTGTTTCGGCCGGCGTTTCTGGGGCCGCCTCGGCCGCCGGAGTCGCCGCCGCCTGTTTGTCGGCCTTCGCCTTAGCCTGAGCCAGGCGTTTTGCGTTCGGCCGGCCAACCTTGGAAGCTTTGACTTTCTGGCCGTCGATAACCTTTTTCTCGATCAGCAGATTATTGACCGTGTTGGTCATTTGGGCGCCTTTAGATAACCAAAACTTAACCCTTTCGTTTTTAGCCGCCAATTCCTTGGAATGCGGATTGTAGGAACCTAAGATCTCCAAGACATCGCCGAAAGGATCGCGGTTCTTTTCCGAGATGATCAGACGGAACATCTTTTTGTTGGTTTTACCGGTTTGCGCTAACTTGATTACTAGCATAATTTTTATTTTTCAGACTAATTTATATTGGAGAATATTATCTGAATATTAAGTAAAAGTCAATATCGCTTAAAAGCGGCTTGGGCGCCGCGGCCCGCGGCGGCCATCATCGCTCCGCCGCCCCGCGAATCCGGGCCGCCCGCCCGTCGGTCGATGGAACCCGCCGCCGAAGGACGAGCCGTTGGATTTGCCTTTTTCATCTTTCCACAGGGATTCGTTTTCCGCCAGACCCTTCATGGTCAGGTTGACGCGCCCTTGGTCGTCGATTTCCTTGATTTTAACCGTGACCGTGTCGCCCACCGAGACGAAATCACTCGGTTTTTCAATGCGGTAAGGAGCCAGTTCGCTGACATGGACCATACCGTCTTGGTTGCCGTTTAGAGAGACGAAGGCGCCGAAATCCAGCAGACGGACTACTTTGCCGGTAACGATCTCACCCGGCGCGAAGACGTGGACGATGCTCTTCACTTGCCGGACCGCCTCTTCGACCATCGCGGCATCCGTGCCGCAAATTACCACCAGACCGCTGTCCTCGATATCAATGCTGACGCCGGTTTCATCGATGATCTTATTAATCACTTTGCCGCCCGGCCCGATAATGGCGCCGATCTTTTCCGGATCGACATTGAAGCTGACCAGGCGCGGCGCATATGGAGATAATTCCGGTCGCGGCGCGGGAATCGTATCGGTAATCAGCTTGAGGATTTGATTCAAGGCGGCGCGTCCCTGACGCAAGGTCTTGGCGATGATTTCTTCGGTCAAGCCGTCCGTCTTGGTGTCCAGCTGGATAGCGGTCAAGCCGCTGTCCGTGCCGGTAATCTTGAAATCCATGCCGCCATCGCCGTCTTCCAGATCCTGAATATCGGTCAGGACCTCCCATTTGCTCATATCGGCGTTGGAAGCCAGTCCCATGGCGATGCCCGCCACCGGTTTCTTGATTGGCACGCCGGCGTCCATCAGGGCCAGGGTGGAAGCGCAGGTGGAGGCCATGGAAGAAGATCCGTTGGAGCCCAGGGTCTCGCTGACGATGCGGACGGTGTATGGGAATTCGTCTTTATTCGGCACCATCGGCAGCAAAGCTTTCTCGGCTAAGGCGCCGTGGCCGATTTCCCGGCGGCCGGTGCCGCGCAGCGGCGAAGTTTCGCCTACTGAATACGGCGGGAAATTATAATGATGCATGTAGCGTTTTTTGCTTTGTCCCTCCAAGCCTTCCAGCGATTGCTCCAGGCCGGGCGCGCCCAGGGTCACGATGGACATGACTTGGGTTTCGCCACGGGAGAACAGGGAAGTCCCGTGATCGCGCGGCAGGACCGCGACGGCGGCCGACAGCGGCCGGATCTCATCCAAAGCCCGGCCGTCCACGCGTTTTTTGTCCTCGGTAATCGCCCGGGTGATTTCGGCGTCAATGGCCGGGTCGACGATTTTTTTTATAATCTGATAGCGCTGATCGCTATCTACTCCTTGTCCGGCCAGATATTCATTCAACTGGTCCTTGATGGCGGTTACCGCTAATTTACGTTCACCCTTGGTGTAGTAAGTCTTGTCGAACAAGATTTTGTGTATGTTTTCTTTCAGCCAGTTTTCTCCGAGCGCCAAGAACCCGTTATGTTTCTGTTCCGCCGCGATCTCTTCGGCACTTTCCGGTTTCTTGGGGACCAGCGGGCTCAGTTTCGGCGTGATATTCTGCTGTAGTTCCTTGATCAGATTGATCGCTTCCTGCATCTTTTCCTGGCCAGACATGATCGCTCGCAGCATGGCGTCTTCCGGTACCTCCTGGGCGCCCGCTTCGATCATGATGACTTTTTTCTCCGTTCCGGCGACGATGAGATCCAAGCTGCTCTTAGCCTGCTCGGCATAAGTCGGATTGAAAACGAATTGCCCGTCGATTAAACCGACGCGTACGCCGCCGATCGGACCATGCCAGTCCAGGCCGGAAATGGCCAGGGCGGCGGAAGCGGCCACCAGGGAGACGATATCGTAATCATTTTCCTGGTCGACGGCCAGGACGGTGATGATGACCTGGACGTCGCGGTTATCGCCGCCGGCGAACAGGGGCCGGATTGACCGGTCGATCATCCGGCCGGTCAGGACGGATTGGTCGGTCGGACGGCCTTCGCGCTTGATCCAGCGCGAACCCTTGATGATGCCGGCGGCATAGAGTTTTTCTTCGAAATCCACCATGAGCGGGAAGAAATCGATGCCGATCCGCTCGGCGCGCGCCTGGACGACCGTGGCTTGCACCACGGTTTCGCCGTATTGGACCCAGACGGCCGCGTCAGCCTGTTTGGCGACATGGCCGGTCCGGATAGTGAGAGGGCGGCCCAGCCACTCCCGGGTAAAGGTTTTTTCCATAAGATTGTTTTCGGCTGGCCGCTAAATTACAGGACTGTATTCTTAAAGATACAGTGCTATCTATTTAACGGTCAGCTTTTGATTAGTTAATAAATTATCGGTTGAAAATTAAGAATTTTTTGCTGCTGCCCAGATCGATAAAATCATCCGCCTCTTCAATCAGCTTGGAGGAGCAGGTTTTGCGGAACGCCATTATCTCGACCAGACAGCCTTTGGTGTTCTGGAGGTAGGAAACCAGCGGCAGATAATCGCCATCGCCGGAAACAATGACCAGCACGTCCAGTTTTTCCGCCAGCTTGATGGCGTCGATGGCGATGCCGACATCCCAATCGGCCTTCTTGGCGCCGCCGGCGAACACCTGGAGATCTTTCATCTTCACTTCGAATCCCTGCTGCTCCAGGGCTTCGACGAACGGCGCTTCTTCCTTGTTTTCTGTCCGGATAGCATAAGCAGTGGCGCGGATCAATTTCCGACCAGCCACTGCTTTGAGCAAAATTTCTTTAAAATTGACCTTCTTGCCGTAGAGGTTTTTGGCGGAGTGATACATGTTAGAAACATCCACCAGGATGCCCACCCGTTGCTCTTTATGTTTGATCATAATGATTATTTGTCGTCTTCGGCGCCGCCCTCTTTATTTTCCAGATCATCCTCTTCGCTGTCGATGTATTTCTTTTCCTTCTTTTTTTCTTCTTCCTCTTCTTCCTGCAGCTTCTGGGCGATTTTCAATTTCAGCTTGTCGGCCAGTTCCTTGAATTGCTCGGCGCTTTCCTTTTGCAGGAATTTTAGGAGCTTGCGGCGCTCGCTGACTTTTTTCAGCAGGCCGCGGCGGGAAGAGAAATCATGCTTGTGCTGTTTCAAGTGCTCGGTCAGCTCCTTGATTTCTTCCGTCAGGATCGCGATCTGGACCTGCGGGGAGCCGGTATCGGTTTCATGGACGCGGAATTTTTTAATGATTCGCTCTTTGGCTTTTTTGTCTAACATAGTTTTGGCGCTTATCCGAGTGGCGGCTCGGCCCCCGGTTTCAGGGCTTCAGTCTCCGTCACCAAGATAAGTACATTAATTATATATATGCCTATTTCAAGGCATTAATTTTTTTCATTAAACGCGATTTCTTGCGGGCCGCGGTATTTTTCTTGATGACGCCTTTTTTGGCGGCCTTATCTATAGCCTGGACGGTTTTCGAATATTCGCTTTTGATCTTCAAATCATTGGCCTTGATTTGTTTTAGGCTTATTTTAGTTAAATTTTTGAGTTTATTGGAAACTTTCTTGTTGACCGAGTTTCTCTTGGCGGCTTTTCGTAATTCTTTGGCCGCCGATTTCTTGTTGGGCATACGGAATGTCTAAAAAATAAGTTAATTAATAATGCCTGAATACTAACACGATAGTAAATAAAAATCAAGTCTGGCTTAGCTGGAGGCGGCCCGGTTTCAGTCTGCCGCGTTGAATTGGCCGGGCCGTTACGAAATTTAGCATTTTATTATATACTAGTTAATATGAATAAGCTAACCGTGAAAACTAAGACCGCGCTGATTGTTGGAGCCACTATCGTTATGGTCGGTGGTGTTTATCTTAACCGCGCTTATTCCCATATCTATAGCACTATCGGCGCCGCCGGCTTGCCGCCGGTGGAAACGCCTGGCCGTCATACGATCATTAATAATTCGGAGGCCGGCGAACCTTTGGTTTATGCCATTTTAGGCGATAGCTTGAGCGCCGGTGCCGGCGCCGAGCGTCCGGCCGATTCGTTGCCCCATCAATTGGCCGTCCGGCTGGCTGGTCCGGCACGCAATGCCATCTTATATAATGAATCGGTATCGAGCTATAAGACAGCCGACTTGCTGCCGATATTGCTGCCGGTCACTATCGCCGCCCAGCCGGACGTCGTCACCGTTCTGATCGGCGTCAACGATATCCATAACCAAGTATCTCTGCCGGATTTTCGGCGTAATTATGAGCAGATTCTGGAGCAGCTGACAGCCGGGACCACGGCGCGCATTTATGCCGTCAGCATTCCATTTATCGGCGCCGACCGGCTGATGCGGCCGCCCTACCAGGCTTATTTCGATTATCAGACCAGGCGGTTCAATGCCGTCATCCAGGAACTGGCCGTTAAATACGGAGTCAGCTATGTTGACCTGTATAGCCCAACCGTCAGCTTATTCAAGAAATCAGGCGGGCATTACTCCGCCGACTTATTTCATCCCTCCGCTACCGGGTATCAGATCTGGGCGGATTTAATTTATGATCGTATCCATCAGTAATCCGGTCTCAGCTACCGTCATCTTCGCCCTGCTATTATTCATCGTCGTGGCACTGTTCAGCCATAAGCGTCCGATTCGGGAGTGGTTTTCCCCCGCACTGACTTCAGAGCTCAAGGGCTTAGCCATCTTGATGATCGTTTTGTCCCATATTGGCTATTTTTTGGTTGATGATCATCGTTTTTTGTGGCCGCTGTCGATTGCCGCCGGCGTCGGCGTTAATCTCTTCCTGCTCTTGTCCGGTTTCGGGTTGACGGCCAGCCAATTGCGAAAGGATTTATCGGTCTGGGAATTTTATAAGCGCCGTTTAAGTAAAATTTATGCGCCGTTCTGGTTGGTCTTATCGGTTTTCTTTATCCTGGATTGGCTGGTCCGGCATATTGCTTATGGCTGGCCTTATGTCGTCCGCTCGTTTGCCGGATTGTTCCTCCACGCCGACTTATATCAGGATGTTAATTCGCCATTATGGTATCTGACTTTCATCCTGGGTTATTATTTGTTATTTCCTTGGGTATTTTCCAAAAGCCGGCCCTGGCTTTCGGCGTTTGTCCTGTATTTAGCCGGCTATTTGTTGGTTTATTTCCAGCCCCATTATTTTGATAATGTCATTTATCTGTATAAGGTTCATATCATCGCTTTTCCTTTGGGCGTCCTGGCAGCCTGGGCGGTCGCCAAGCTGGGGAAGGCCGATAAGCTGGAAGCTTGGTCACACGGCCGCCGGGCCATCGTTTACTATGGCGTCCTGGCGGCGCTCTTAGCATTATTCATTTATGCCAACATTAATTCGGGGATCGGCGGCAGCGCTAATTGGGAGCAATGGATGAGCATCATTGCCGCCCTGGCTATCGTCGGAGCCTTCATGATGAAGAAAATAGAATTCCGGCTGTTATATTGGTTCGGGCTGTATTCTTATGAAATCTATCTTTGGCATTGGCCGATAATGTACCGTTACGATTTTCTATATAAGTATCTGCCGGCTTGGCCCGGCTTGGCCACCGCCCTATATTTAGCCTTCTTCATCGGCCTCGGCTGGTTGGCGCAGCAGGCGGTAAGTCGGATTGATTTCCAGCCACGCCCGAATCCGGCAGCCGCACTGACCGATAAAAAAGCGACGTGAATCAATTGATCGTTCTAGTCCGCTAATTTAAAAACTCGCCAGGACGGCGAGTTTTTTGTCGGGGTGGAGAGATTTGAACTCTCGATCTTCTGGTCCCAAACCAGACGCCTTAGACCAACTGGGCCACACCCCGTTTATTTTAATTTTTCCTTCAAGCCGTCGATCCAGCCTATCAGACGGAAAAAATGGTTAACATCATTTACTCTTAAATGGATCGTTCCATATTGTAGATTTTTATTTCGTTTTTGTAAACTAGACCGACTAATGGCTGAGCAGGTACGCATAAAATTACCTTTTGGCACCCCAGTCAGTCTATGCCAAAAATTTATTGATTTGTTAGCATCTTTCAGATTATGGATCATTAGTTGAATTTTTATTTGGTCTTTTTTTAGGTTTAAAAATTTAGTAAAAAATTTAACCATCAATTTAACCATATCCGGATCAGAATTAGCGAAGTCTAAACTCTTCCATTTACTGTTGGAAGCCCCTCTTTTGTATCCTTCAGCCCAATAGAGTGATGTGCCGGCCAAAAATAGTGGGTCTGACAGCATTTTTCTAGACTCATACTTGGCTGATTTGCGCATGTTATTATGTCTTTCAGAAGCAATGATGGTTTGATTTTTATTCCTGGCTATTAAGCTGGCTATAGCCAAAGAATTAGTCCGCGCCTGTATTTTACGGCGAGCTTTATTGGAGATAACAAGATCTTTTAGCCAAACGCTCAAAGTGCTTTTAGGTATTTTAAGGGCTAGGCTGATTTGGCTGTAAGACTGTCCGGATTTTCTTAATTTAATAGCTAAGTCCCTATCGTTTCGCATAATATAAAATTGAACCCACGGTAACAGTATTATACCATGGGTTCAATTTTATATCTATTTTGGTGCCCCGGGTCAGAATCGAACTGACGACACAAGGATTTTCCTTGATGGTTGCTTAGGTTTTCCTAAGGATTGGACTATCTCATCTCCGCTTAAGATATAAGTACGGAGTCGGGCGCTCACGGCGGGATTATTGTTGGGCTCACCCGCTAGTCTCTACACCTTCCTTAATCTTAATACCCGATTAAGGCTTGGCTCGGGATTACCATATTTATTGCTAAACTTAGGTTTCCCCGAATTCACCCGATTTTCATCCCCATGTTACCATAGGGCGGACCGAAAATCAGTCCTTTGCTCTACCACTGAGCTACCGAGGCATATTCATTTGTAAAATAGTTGCGGGGGCCGGACTCGAACCGGCGACCTCTAGGTTATGGGCCTAGCGAGCTGCCAACTGCTCTACCCCGCGATTATGGCTAACAGTGGGCAATGGTGGACTCGAACCACCGACCTCAACATTATCAGTGTTGCGCTCTAACCAACTGAGCTAATTGCCCGTTTTTAACTGACAAGAATATAACAAAGATTAAATGAAAAAGCAAGTCTGGCGACGGGTTGATTCGTCCGCTGTCCGCCTAGAGACCGGAAATCAGCAGAGTTAATTCCGTTTTCACGTCGCCGCTGCCGGTCTTGTTGCCAAAATCCAGGCGGAGCAAACGATCCAGATAATTTTTTAAACTGGCGGCGCTGAAATTCTTGGCTTGCAGCAGGCCCTTTTTGACGACAAAGGGATGCAAGCGCAATTGGGCGGCCAGGTCAGTCGGCATTTTTGGCCCGTCCAGCGCCGTCCGGATCTGCAGCAATATCTTGAATTGGCGAATAAGCATAGCAATCAGATATTCGTCGCTCAGTCCGGCCGCATATTGTTCGGCCAGCAGGCTGACCGCCATTTTTTTGTTCTTGGCGCTCAAAGCGTCAGTCAGGCCGAAGATATTCTCGTCATAAGATCCGGCCACAGTGTCCTGGACCAACTCGGTCGAGATGGATTTGTCGGTGCTGCCGAAAGCCAGTTTGCGCAGATTGCCGGCGATCAGCCACAGGTCGCCGCCGGTCAGATTAAGCAGCAGAGAGGCGGCCGGCACGCCGATTTCTTTCTGGTAGGAGGCAGCTTCTTTCTTGATGAAAGCCAGCAGCTGGCTGTCGGAGAGCGGCTTGAATTCCTGGGAATAGGGCTGTTTGGCCAGGTAGGCGAATAATTTTTTCGTTTCCGCTTTGAGCGGCGTCGCCTTGGTATTCAATTCTTCGTCGCGGAAGATAATCACGTCATTCTCGTCGCGCGCCACTTTTTTCAGATAGTCGGTCAGGGCGGCGAAGATCTTGTCTTTCTTGTTTTGGAAGATGTTTTCCACGACTACCAGGCGTTTTTTGACGAATAAGGAGCCGGTATTGATGCGTTCCGTGATATCTTTCAGGGTCGCGGCGCTGCCGTCAAGCACGCTCACACTGCTGGCGTCCGGATCGACATCGCGAGTGAATTTAAGTTGTAAGTCGCGGAGGAAGCGCCGGGAACGGAAAGTGTCGGCGCCGTATAAAAAGATGATCATATCGTCAATTCGGTTATTTCAACGCGCTGGAGATTATCCAAGCGGCAACCTAAGAATTTTTCGCCTAAAACCCGGAAGCGCTGCGGATCATCGGTCGTGTAATATCGCCGGCTGGCCGGCCTGGCCGGCGTCAGACCTAATTCCGGATGGCGCCGCAGATAATCGGCTAAAGCACCGGCGATGACCGTACCGGGGTGAGGCAGGCTGACGCGCGCGCCCATGATTTGGCGGATTTCCCGGTACAGGAAAGGATAGTGGGTGCAGCCGAGGATCAGCGCGTCCACTTTTTTCATTTTGAGCGGTCGCAGATATTTTTTCAAGATCATTTTGGTTTCCGGCTTAGCCATCCAGCCCTCCTCGATCAGCGGGACCAGCAGCGGGGCGGCCGCTTGTTCCACTTTAAGCTCCGGCCGTAGTTTGTGCAATTCCAGCGGATAGGCCGCAGAATCGACAGTCGCTCTGGTGCCGATAATGCCGACTGTTCGGATTTTCTCGTTGCCGGCGATTATTTCCGCTAGCGGGCGGATGACGCCCAGGACTCGGCGGTCCGGCCATTTGGCGGGCAGATATTCCTGTTGCAAGCGTCGCAAGGCTTGGCTGGAAGCGGTATTGCAAGCGATGATGACCAGGCGGCAGCCGGCTTGGAACAGGAAATCCACCGCTTCCCGGGCGTAGCGGTAAATGGTTTCCGGCGATTTTCCGCCATAAGGCAGCCGGGCCGTATCCCCCAGATAAACATAATGATATTCCGGTAATTCCTGCAGGAAATATTTTAAGACGCTTAATCCGCCCAAACCGGAATCAAAGACGCCGATGCTGGGAGTTGTTGGATTATATTTAACGGTTTGATCGGGCATAATGTTTGAATTGGTCTCCCCGGTCTTTATAATTCTTGAATAAGCCGAAACTGGCGCAGGCCGCAGAGAGCAGGACGACGTCTCCTGAAACGCTGTGGCGGCGAGCCAGGGCGACGGCGTTCGCCATGCTCTTGGCGCCAGCCAGCCGGGCCGGCGGGAATCGCTTGGCCAAGACCGTTTGCCTGAGACGCGGCGTCGCCGAGCCTTCAAGCAGGATTAAGAATTTTACTTTGGCTCTAATTGTCGCGGCCAAGCGTCGGAAATCAGCGCCCTTGTCCGCCCCGCCGGCGATCAGAATAAGCGGCGCAGAAAAGGAATGGAGATCCAGGATAGTGCTTTCCGGCGTCGTGGCGAAACTATTATCAAAATATTTCACTCCTTTGATCTCGGCCGCCAATTCCAGGCGGTGTTCCAGGTTGCGGAAGGCGGCAATCGCTCGGCGGTAGATGGCCGGCCGGATGTCCAACCGGCGAGCGACTTCGACGGCCGCGCCGATATTTTCTCGGTTATAGGTTCCGGTCAGCCGGGTGGGCAGGGAACTGGCGCGAAAATAACTGATACGGCTTGGCAGCCGGGCCTTTGTTAATTTGATCCTTAAATCGGGGTTAGCTATCAGGTAGCGGTTAGATGATTGTCTGGCAATATTAAGCTTAGCTTTCCAGTAAGCGGCGACCGAAGCATGGAAATTTGGATTATGAGGATCCGCGGCCGCCAGGTGTTCCGGGAACAGATTGGTGATGACGGACAGCCGCGGCGAATAACGCAGATCTTCCAGCTGGAAACTGGACAATTCCAGAATGACATAATCGTGAGGCTTGATTTTGTCGATAAAGGACAACGGCGGGATACCGATATTGCCGCCCAACCAAACCCGGCTCTTAGTCCGACGCTTGGCGGCGCGCAGAATCTGATAGATCAGGCTGGCCGTCGTCCCCTTGCCTTTGGTACCGGTTACGCCGATGATATTCTTAGTCGGCGCTAGCGAGAAAAACAGATTGATCGGACTAGTGATCATTGTCCGGCCCCGGCGTCGGGCAGCCAGAATGCCGGGGCAATTGAGCGGCCAGCCGGGTGATCGGAACAGAACATCGAATTTATCCAGACCGGTATTGGAAGCGGCGCCCAGCTGGTAGCCGACCGGCAGGTGTTTAGTCCGAACTGGCGGCAATTGTCGGCGGGAGCGGGCATCGCAGATCGTCACGGCGACGGGCAGCCGGGCTTTGTCCAATAAAGCCAGCAAGGCCTGATTATCTAAACCTAAGCCCAGCAAGGCGATCCGCCGGCCGCTCAGTTTTTTTAATTCAGCTATTTGCCGCTTAGTCATGTTATTTCAGTTCGCCCCAATTATCGCCGCTGGCGCTATCGACGATAATCGGCACTTTTAGCTCTAAGACGCCCTCCATGATTTTTTTGATCGGCGGGATATATTTATTTATCACATCTTTTCTGATTTCAAAAATCAATTCGTCATGGACCTGCAACAGCAGGCGGATTTCGTTGTCCCGTCCCTGGATCAGTTCGGCCACCTTGACCATGGCCGCCTTGATGATGTCGGCCGCCGTGCCTTGCAGCGGCGTGTTAATCGCCATTCTTTCCGCGCCTTTGCGGACGACCGGAATGCTGGAATTGATTTCCGGCAGCGGCCGGCGCCGGCCGAACAGGGTCAGGGCGTATCCCCGCTTTCGCGCTTCTTGGATAAAGCCGTCAGTCATCCGCTTGATACCGGGATAAGCGGCCAGGTATTTTGTGATGAACTCATGGGCTCGCCAGTAGGGGATGCCGGCGCTTTGGCTCAGCCCGTGCGGCCCCTGGCCGTAGAGGATGCCGAAATTTATGGCTTTGGCTTCGCGCCGCATATTCTTGGTGACTGCCCCGGCCGCCACTTCATTGATGGCCGCGGCGGTCGCCGTGTGGATATCTTCCTGTCGCCGGAAAGCTTTGATCATCTTCTGGTCGCCGGACATATGGGCGGCGAGACGGAGCTCGATTTGCGAATAATCGCAACTGACGAGCCGCCAGCCCCGCTCGGCCGTGAAAGCGCCGCGGATCCGTTCGCCTTCCGCGGTGCGGGTCGGAATATTCTGCAGATTCGGGTCGGTCGATGACAGGCGGCCGGTGGCGGCGATCGTCTGATTGAAATTGGTGTGGACCCGGCCGGTCCGCGGATTGATCAGGCCGGGCAGGGCGCTCAGGTAGGTCGTTTGTAATTTGTTCAGTTCCCGGTAATCCTGCAGCTTGGGGACGATCGGGTGCAGTTCGCGCAGCTTGATCAGCTCATCTTCCGCCGTGGAGAAGCCGGTTTTCGTCTTTTTTAAGCCGTCCGTCGGGATGGCCAATTTTTCAAAGAGGATTTCTTTCAGCTGTTTGGTGGAATTGATGTTGAATTTGGTCTGCGCCAGACGATAGATTTCTTTTTCCAGCTTAGCCACCTTTGCGCCCACTTCCCGGTTAAGCTTGGCGAGCGGAGCGGTTTCCAATTTAATACCATTGTTCTCCATCGCTCCCAGCACGGGGACCAGCGGCAGCTCTATCGAATCATTCAGCCGGTCCAATTTGTCCGCTTTCAGTTTAGCGCGCAAGGATTTAACCAGTCGGTTGGTAAAGTCAGCATCCTCGCAAGAATAGAGGCTGAGTTTTTCCGGGTCCAAGCTTTTAAAATCAATGGCTAATTGTCCGGGCTGGGTATCGGCCAAGTTCGTCTTGCTGATCTTTTCGAAGCCCAGTTCCGTAAAGACCAGCGCGTCCAGATTATGTTGGCGGCTAGCCGGGTTGATCAGATAAGAAGCGATCATCGTATCGAAGGCCAGGCCTTTAAGTTCGACGCCATGATTTTTCAGCACCCGCCAGTCGAATTTCAGATTATGGCCGTATTTTTTGATCTTGTCATTCTCCAGAAGCGGCTTCAAGGCGGCTAAACGCGTCCGGTTCATCAGGACGAAATAAGCTTCGCTGGGCTTCCAGGCGAAACTCAAGCCAAGGAGTTCGGCTGTCAGGGTGTCCAGACCGGAAGTTTCGCTGTCCAAGGCAAAAGCTTTTTGTAATTTCAGTTTTTTGAAGAAAGCGGTAAATTTTTTGTCGTTGTCTATAAGCTGATACGTGAAATCCTTAGCGTTGCGTTCGAATTTTTTTTGGCCGGAGCTTTCGGACCGCTTGGCCGGCCCGGCTTCGTCAGGCTGATTCGCCGCCGGCCGGCTCTGATCATGCGCTTTATTTATTTTATCGCGCAGTTCCTTGACTTTATTTAAGAGTGATTTAAATTCCAGTTCGCTGAATAAGGATAAGACCCGATCCAATTGAAAATTAGAGAATTCAATGTCAGCCAAAGAAAATTTTATCGGCGCCCGGGTATCGATCCGAGCCAGTTTCTGGCTCAGATAGGCGTTAGCCTTATTGATTTGAAGCAATTCCTTGGTGCGTGGCGTTATTTTAGCGCTATTTTTGGCGACGGCGGCATAGACGCCGTCCAGATCGCGGAAATTTACCAGCAGCTCGCTGGCCGTCTTTTCGCCGATGCCTTTTACGCCCGGAATATTGTCGCTCGGGTCGCCGCGCAGCGCCTTATAATCGATAATCTGATCGGGGCTAAGGCGATATCGTTCTTTGACCTGCTCGGCGCCATACAAGACGCTGTCTGATAAACCGCGGCTCATGGTGTAGACCTTGGTTTTATCGTCTATCAGTTGCAGAGTATCAAGATCGCCGGTGATGATTATTTTTTCCAGATTTTTGGTATCGGCCGATTTGGCGCAAATAGTGCCGATCAGATCATCCGCTTCATAGCCGTCCACTTCGAAAATCGGAATGTTGAAAGCCTCGGCCACCTTTTTGACCAGCGGAATCTGTTCATATAATTCATCCGGCGCTTTGACGCGCGTCGCTTTATAGTCGGCATAGGCGGCGTGCCGGAAAGTCGGGCCTTTCTTGTCCAGCGTGAGCACGACGTATTCCGGATGGAATTCATTCAAGGCCTTGAGCAGGAAGGAAGTAAAGCCATAGACGGCGTTGACCAGCAAGCCTTTTTTGGTGCGCAAAGTCGGCGGCAGGGCGTGGAAACTGCGATGGATTAGGGCGTTACCGTCGATGATAATCAGTTTTGGCTTGGTCTTGGACATGGCTTAATTTTACCATTTTTAGGCGGGTCGAGCAAAAAGCCAAAATCAGCGCCAAAATAAAAAAATAGCCTCCGACCAAAAATGCATCGGAGACTATTTCGAGGGGGTCACGTGAAAAAAATTATATGGAAACAATAATTGGCCCGTCTCGAAGAAACCCTTAATGGCCCACCGCATTAGCCCGAGCTTAATGGCTATTCCTAGGATACGCTATATTATTGAAATGTATCCAGGCGATGGACCTTTCGTTAAACGAAAGCGGAATCCTTTGGGAAAACAGTTTCCCCCGATATTTTTCCCTCTTGGCTTACAGGGGTTATGGGGGCAAGGGCGACGCTCTCTCTAACGAAGATTAACGCTGTAATGAACGACGATATCAAATATAACTTCATACTGATCCTCTCTTCGTTAATGAAAGTTTATTTGATTCTGGCGCGCCGATCAAAATTGCTGTTGTTGACCAAGGGCAATATGCCTAATGAGCTATCTCGCTCGACTTGGTTTGGTGTTGCCTGATTAGCAATATTGAAAGGGGCCGACTGCCGATAAAGGGAAAGAGTATTGTACCCAAGCACGCTCTGGTGCGATTTATCTCCTATGGGAGACATTTATTTACGGGCCGTCTGTAATTCCCTTTATATATCCTGTATATTACTCGTTTAGTTTGAAAAGTCAAGGCCTGTTGGTTTGATTTGTGGAAAAGCCGGTTTTCTAGTAAAATTATAGAGAAACTGCTATTTTATGCCCATGGAAAAGAAAACCATTATTATTGGCAGCCGGGCGGTAAGCTATTTGGTCAGCCCAAATTTACGACTTGATCAAGCCGTCGTTTTTTTGCCGGGCTGGCAATCGCCGGCGGATTTGTTTTGTTCGGTGATGGGAGACCAACCCGATCTATTAGCGGTTAATTTTCCGGGCTGGCCGGGCAGCGAAGCGCCGCAGGAAACCTGGGGTCTGGCGGAATATGCTGATTTCCTTAAGATATTTTTGGAGCGGTTGTCTATCCAGCCGGCGGTCTTAATCGGCCATAGCATCGGCGCGGCGATTGCCGTGGAATATCTGAGCCGCGGCCATCAAGCCGGCAAGCTAATCATGATTGACGGAGCGATTATCCGGGAAAAGACCTTGCGAGTCAAAACCTGGTCGTTGGGAGCTAAGCTGGGCGGCTGGTTTCTGCCTTTGTTGGGCAACAAGGCGCGGCAAGGTCTGCGCACCAGATTTACTAGCCCCGATGACCGGCAGGCCGGCGCGCTCCGGCCCACTTATCGCCGCCTGATTACTGAAGACCGCCAGGCGGCTTTCCGGTCTCTGCGTTTGCCAATCACCTTGATTTGGGGCCAGGATGATCCGGATACGCCGCTTAGCCAGGCCAAACGGTTGCAGCTGTTGCATCCGGACGCGGAGTTGCAGGTGATTCCGCAAGCCGGACATTATTGCTTCCTGGACCAGCCGGCCGTTTTCAAAGACATCATGGCTAAATTATTATGAAGATTATCCGAGGATTGATTTATATTCTGCAGCGGGAATCCTACGATGCCCGGCGGTTCCTGGCTTTTGTCTATGGCGATTACCGCTGGTGGGCGCTTGAGAGGAGGCAGGCCATTGATTGGACCAATAAGGCCAAAGCTTTATATATAACGGTTTGGGGAGTCATTACCATCTTAGCGGCTGTTTTGATTTATTATTTAAACTGGTGGACGATTTTGGCGCTGACCATTCTCTTGCCGCTGTTGCCGTTGCTCATTATCTTGTCTCTCGGTTTGCTTTGGCCGCTTGATCATTATTTGAAACAATGCCGGGTCGCGGCCGCGCGGCAGGCTTTAAAAACCATGTCGACGACGGTTATCGGCATTACCGGCAGCTACGGCAAAACCAGCTTGAAAGAAATTTTGTTAGCGGTGCTGCAAGCGAATCGTCCGGTCATCGCGACGCCGGATAATGTCAACACCGATCTGGGTATCGCAGAATTCATCTTGAAGAACCGTGATAAAATCGCCGCCGCCGCTTTTTTTATCGTAGAAATGGGCGCTTATCAAAGAGGCGATATTGCCCGGATCTGCGACCTGGTCCAGCCGGCCTATTCTTTGTTGACCGGCATCAACGAAGCGCATCTGGAAAGATTCGGCAGCCTGGAGAAGACGGTGCAAGCGAAGTTCGAGTTGGCCGAACGGACCGCTAAGCAAGTTATTTTGAATTTGACCGATGATAATGTCCGGGCTAATTACGCTCGATTCCGCCTGCCGGCGGTGGAGGGGGTAGATTATTCGGCTGTCACGGATCTGGCGGCTAAGCCGGATTTTGGCGGCTGGTCCTTCCGTTACCGGGGGTACGATTTTACAACCCGGCTGTTAGCCAAGCATAATATCATCCTGATTGCCATGGCCCTCAGGCTGGCGGAAAGACTAGGCTTGGACTTAAGTCTGGCCGCGGCTCCTTTGGTCGCCATGCCTTTCGTGAAGCACCGTTTGGAACCGATTTATAATCAGCAATCCCGGCTATTAGTCATCGATGACAGCTATAACGGCAATTTCCAGGGCTTTATCAGCGGTTTGGATGTGCTCAGCCGGGCGTCCGGCCGGAAATTGGTTATCACGCCCGGCCTGGTGGAACTGGGAGTTAAGAAGGAAATCCGGCATCGGGAAATCGCCCGCCTGTATGCTGATCAACGCCTGGATCTGGTCCTGCTGGTGGAAAATAGCGCGACGCGCTATATTATTGATGAGTTCAAGCAAATAGGTTTTGTCAATTATCAGGTCTATCCGTCCGCCGCCGCGGCCCATCAGGCGCTGGCTACAGTCCTAAAACCGGGCGACACCATTATTTTTCAGAATGATTGGCCGGATAACTACAAATAATATGGATAATATCAAGAACATCGGCGTCTGGTTCGGCGGCAAGAGTCCGGAACATGACATCTCCGTCATCACCGGTCAGCTGATTATCGCCGAACTCAGAAAGATGCCGGAGTATCAGGTCGTGCCGGTTTATTTGAGCAAGGAGGAAAAATTTTTTATCGGCGACGAGCTGGGTCATCTGGATTTTTTCAGCGCCGACGATTATCAGGCCCGGCTGGCCGATTACGGCGGCTACCGGCTTGACCTGGACGCTTCCGCCGGCCGGTTGCGTTTCGTGAAGCAGCGCCATTTGAAAAAGCAAGAAGTGATTATTGATCTGGTACTCCCCGCTTTTCACGGCAATCTGGGCGAAGACGGCGCCATGCAGGGCTTATGGGAAGTTTTCGGCGTACCTTATGCCGGCTGCGAAGTCGCCGCTTCCAGCGTGGCGATGGATAAAGTGCTGACCAAGACTTTTTATCGGGGTTTAGGCGTACCGACGACGAAATTTTTATCCTATAGCCGCCAGGAGTGGACGGCAGGTAAAAATCGGATCCTTGAGGAAATAAAAGATATTTTAAAGTGGCCGGTTTTCGTCAAACCGCCCCATCTCGGTTCATCCATCGGTATCACCAAAGTTAAAGTTTTTGCCGAGTTGGAGCAAGCTTGCGAAGTCGCTCTCCATTACGATGAGAAATTATTGGTGGAAGAGGGAGTAGAACATCTGGTCGACCTGACCTGCGCCGTGCGCGGCTATCATGAGCCGCAGGCCTCCTTGCTGCAGGAGTCTTCTTTCGCTACCGATTTATTCAGCTATGAAGACAAATATCTGAGCGACGGCGGCGCGCAGTTAGGCCGGGCAGAACAAAAATTAACCATTCCGGCCAACATCGATCCGGCTACGACCGCGGCCATTCAAGCCGCTTCCCGACGGATATTCACGGCTCTGGGCTGTGTCGGCATCGCCCGTTTCGATTTCCTGTACAACAGCGCGACCAAGGAGTATTTCGCCAATGAAATAAATCCGTTGCCCGGCACTTTATACCACCATTTATGGCAGCAGAGCGGCGTCGAGATCGGCGAGCTCATCCGCGGCCTGATCACCGACGCCTTAGCCAGGCATCAGGAAAAGGCGGCGACTGCCCGCATTTTCTCGTCCGAAGTATTGGGCCGTTTAAAGGGCCTGAAATTGATCCGTAAATAGATTCACAATAACGGTCAGCTTGATAAAAAACCCGGCCTGGTTTGGCCGGGTTCTTTTATTTTTCAGTTTTAGAGGAAATCGTACCGGCGCGAATCGCGCTCATTCGCGGATTTACGCCGCCCGTCTATTGAATCGTCCAGCCCCCGTCTACCACCAAGGTCTGGCCGGTAATGTAAGAGGCATTATCGGAAGCTAAGAAGGCCACAGCCTGGCCGATATCTTCCGGCAAGCCATAGCGGCGCGCCGGGATATTGGCCGTCATTTGTTGCTTGGTTTTTTCGTCCACTGCGCCGGTCGCGCCGGGAGTATCTATCGCCCCGGGAGCGATAGCGTTGACGTTGATATTTTTCGGAGCGAGTTCCAGGGCCAGGGCGCGGGTGAAGGAATTCACGCCGCCCTTGGACGCGCAGTAATGGGTGAGACCGTTGAATCCGACCAAAGCGGCGATGGAGGAAATATTAATGATCTTGGCGCCGGCCGCCATTACTTTGACCGCGGCTTTGGTGCACAAGAAAATACTTTTCAGATTGACATCCATCACCTCATTCCAATCGTCCACGGTCATCTGGTCAAACGGTACGAAGGGGAAGATCCCGGCGTTATTGACCAGGATGTCTAAGTGCCCAAATTTTTGGACGGCGGCCGCGATCATCTGGTCTACTTCCGCTGGCTGCGTTACATCGCATTTGACGGCCAGTCCTTCACCGCCGCTTTGCTTGATTTCCGAGAGGGCCGCTTCGCTACCGGCCAGGTCGAGATCGGCTAACACCACCCGGCAGCCGGCTTGCGCCAGGACTTTGGCGATGCCCAGGCCGATGCCTTGCTTAGCCCCCGTGATAATCGCCACTTTATTGGTTAATGTCATATATTTTGAATTATTTTATTTATGTTGTAATTATATCATATGCGGCGGGAAACAAATACCTCCCCAAAATTATTATTCCCATTGGAATTTTACTTGGTTGGTTTCTTCCAGGATTTCAATTGTTGCTTTTACGGAAGGATTGTCGGTATTTTTTAAGAATAAGTTATTTTGATATTTTTGTTGTAACGGCGACAGGAACTCATCTCCCCAGGAGGGAGAAAATGTAGTAACCTCTAAAAAATCAATAATAATTTTTTCGGTATTTTCTTTTGGAAGTCGGGGGGCCAAAGCCGCCAGCGCCTCTTTTCCCAGTTGTCGAGAAATTAATAAGTTGCCAAATTTTTTTAATTCAATAATCATATTGTTAAAAATTAATCAAAGCCAAACAACCCCTAAAGGGAGCGTCAGCTTGCCCGATTATTAGACTAATCGTTTTATCATCTAAGATAGTAAAAGCATCCCCGGATTGGAAATACAGTTTTAATGGTATATCCTTTTTTATGTCTACTAATACTTTTTTGACATATTTCAACCCATTCCCCCGGTTCTCTGGGGCGCGCCCAGAAACCTTTTCCGTAAACGCAGTCAATAAAGCCTCGCTGTCATTCGTTAAAGCCGGGCGCACTCTTTTAAGAGTAGTGAGAATTCCTTGCCCCCTATCTGCCAGAACAATTTGTCCCTTATTTAAATCGTAGGCGAAGAACATTCCCCTAATATCGGGCCATGACCCCAGATTGTGATCAAAGGAATTGTTGCCGATTTCCCCGACCACCGAACTAATAAAAGAAAAATTCTTTTCGAGTTTGGGTATTTTTTGTAAGGCTATTTCTAAACGATGGAGCCTGGTCTGAAAAGTCGGTGCATCAGGGCAAAAAAACTGGTCATCCGGCTCGGCCGCTATTGATTCGAGAACCCATTTTTTGGCCAAAGCAAAAATATCTTTTGTTATCAGCCGGATATCCGAAAGTTTATAGTAACGGTAACCATTAGGGTTAATCCGGGTAGGCTTAAGCCGACCAGATTGGTCCCAACGTCGCAAAGTCTGCATATTAACGCCAAGTATTTTTGCGGCTTCGCTGATTTTTATTAATTTATTTTCGTTATTTAACATAAGTATACAAATATCATTAAATTATACAAATATATACATTTGTATATCAATATATACATTATATTATAGATCGTAGAAATGTCAATACAATAAATACAAACTCTTATTTTTATTTGGTTTTATTAGCTAATAAATCGTACATTGTTCAGAATTTTTAATTTCTTGTCCGGCTCAACATAAACAAAAATCCCCCCAAAAGGAGAGATGTTTGATGGTGGACCCTAAGGGATTCGAACCCTTGACCCCCTGCTTGCAAAGCAGGTGCTCTGACCAGCTGAGCTAAGGGCCCGTTTTGACTATTGCGGTTGGCTATATTTCAGAAGCGGACTCAGGAGCCAGCGCACGAAAGCCTCGCCGCTGCCGGTCATCAGGATGATGCCGACAAAGAGGCAGATTGTGCCGATGAGCTTATAGCCGAGACGGGAGCCGCCGTCTGAGCCCATTTTTTCTTCGAACCAGGCCAGCCGTCCGAAATTATTAATAAACCATTCGGTCTTGATAACCAGGATGGCGCCGGCGGCCGTAGCTATGATGCCGATGACTATCATCATATTTTTTATCTGACGTAATTAAGCGGATTGTAGCGGGCGCCGTTTATCAGTATCTCGAAATGGAGATGCGATCCGGAAGAGCGTCCGGTCGAACCCATCGCGGCGATATTTTCGCCCTTCTTGACCTCATCCCCTACTTTAACAAAAAGCTTGGAGGCGTGTCCATAGCGGGTCTTTTTCCCGCCGCCATGGTTGATAACGATGGTGTTGCCATAACCGCCATTCCAGCCTCCTCTGGCGATTTCCACCACGCCGGCATCCGCCGCGTAGATCGGCGTGCCGACTTTATCCGCGATATCTATCCCCGTATGGCGCCAGGAGAAATATTGAGTAATCCGATGCCCGGGCGTCGGCCACACCATGCTGCCACCGGTAGACTTGGCGGGCGGGGTCTTCAACAGATTGCTGATGACCGAGAGGCCGCTCCGGCTGCTGCTGGTGCGGACGGCGGGGGTCGCCTCGGATATCTTTCGGGCACCGGGCAAGACGATTTTCTGGCCGATTTGCAATCCGGCCGCCAGGTCGTTGCGACTGAGTATGTCATCAGCGTCAATGCCGTATTTGGCGGCGATTCGGGAGAGCGTATCGCCCGATTTAACCGTGTAAAGAACGCCGCTGTAGGGGAGGATGGTCAGGCGGTCGCCCGGCCGGATCAGGGAATAAGCGCCTAGGTTGTTCGCCCACAGGATGGTATTGACCGTGATGTTGAAACGGTTGGCGATAGAACTCGCAGTATCGCCGTTTTGGACCGTATAATAGATGATTTCCGTGCGCTGGGCCGGCAAATTATTTGCCGTCTGGCTCGCCTGCCCGGTAATGAGCGGTTTAAAAATTACGTCATTTCCGGTGTTAAAGGTCAGAAAATTGTTCTGGTCGATGTTTTCTTCCGGCAGCAGGTCGGTCTGTTTGTCCGCGGTGTAGGAAATATCCACATATTTTTCCTGTTTAGCTGTCAGCCGGCCGGGCGTGGCGCTTTCCTCGATCAATTCTTCGCTCGGCGGGGCATCGAATTCCGCGATCACCAGCTGGGCCATGGTCGTTTTCGCTATCGCCGCTTCCAGCGCCCCCGGCTCGTTCTGGTTAGTCAGGTTAGCCAGGATAAATCCGGCAATCAAGATGAAGATTAGCCAATACGCGGCCTGGTTATCCAGGATTTCCCGGATGGCCTTACGGGTTAGTTCATTATTTTTCAGGCGGAAGATTCTATAATATATTTTAACTAATATTGTGTAAAAGAATCGTCCAAAGAGCAAACGAAAAAAACCGGCGATTACCCGGAATAATTTTCTTATCAGGCGGCCGGCTAAACGCAGAGTCTTGATGCCGGCCAGGCCGGCCTCAATCTTGAATTTTTTAAGTTGTACCTTGATAGCAGGGCTGATATGGTTGTAGCTAGACTAATACTTATACTATCATTTTTAAACTTTTATCGTCAATTTATGGTATAATTAAATAAAGTAACCTATATTATTTAATTATTTTATGTATAAAATCGTTTTTTTGCGCCACGGTGAAAGTACTTGGAATCAGAAAGGCCTATTTACCGGTTGGACCGATGTCGGCTTGACCGCCAGGGGCGAAGCGGAGGCTCGCTGCGCCGGCCGGGCCCTGAAACAGCGCGGTCTGGCTTTTGATTTGGCTTATACTTCATGGTTAAGACGGGCGACTCGGACCTTAAGGATCGTCCTGAATGTTCTTAAAGAAGAAAATATCCCCATTCGGGCCGATTGGCGTTTGAATGAACGGCACTATGGAAATTTGCAAGGTTTAAGCAAAAAAGCTACGGCTAAAAAATTCGGAGAACAGCAAGTGCTTATTTGGCGCCGCAGTTATGATGTCCGCCCGCCCAAAATAAGCGATCATAATAGGTACAATCAGAAATATGCCGCCAAATATCGCGGCCTAGCCGTACCGGAAACGGAAAGCCTTAAGGATGTGGTGCATCGCGTCTTGCCCTTATGGCAAAAGGAGATTGTGCCGCTTATAAAATCCAAAAAAAGGATAATTGTCGCCGCCAGCGGCAATAGCCTGCGGGCTATTGTGAAATATCTGGATAAGCTGTCGCCGCGGGAAGTCGTTAACCTGAATATTCCTACCGGCATTCCTTTCGTCTATGAATTGGATCGGCGTCTGCGCCCGATTAAACATTATTATCTCGCCGACGAGCGGACGGTGCGGCAGGCGCTGGACCAGGTCAAAAACCAGGGGAAGATAAAAAAAGAGAAGAAAAAATAAAAGAAGATAAAATAAGAGATTTATAAAATCACCGGCGGTTTACCGTCGGCGATTTTTTTATTTAACAATAATCGGGAAGGGTTGTTTCCGGCCATAAGGCCGGGGTCCGGACTTCAGGCAGTACTCAGTTATGCCTTTTTTAAAATGGGGTGGCTTAATCGCCTGAATCAAGCCGACAATGTAATAACTGGCCGACAGAACAGCGCCATAATCGGCTGTCGCCGGGACTTTGATATCCCAGCGCTGTTTAACGGGTCCGAAGAATTCATTCCGGCCGAAAGTGATCACCAGCTCCCGCGGCGATTGGCAGATAAATTTGGCGTGCCGAGCATTTCCCTCGGAATAGGCGCGCAGGCTGGAATAGGGGCCGAACAATTCATCATCCTTGACGTTGATCATATCCACGATCGGCCGATAGCAATCCGGCAAGATAAAAGTGAAATAATCATAACGGCGGAAATCCTTGGGCAGCCGGATGGTTTTCAGCCAGCGTTTGATGACGGCGGGGTTTTCTCCGGTCAATCCCAAGAGCAGACCGAGATAAGTGGAAAAATTATAGGAATAAGGTTCCGGCGATTTGAGCGAAACCAGGCAACGGTCAGCCAGGCGAGCGCCGGTCGAGTCCGCCGTGCAGGTCAGCAAAGTCGTTTTTAGTCCGGCCCGCTTAGCTGCTTTGATTTCCCAAATCGCGTCTTTTTCGCCGGAAGCGGAAACGATAACCGCTTCTTTGATAGTCCGATTTTTGATGAGCGGTCGGTATATCTTTAATTGTTCGGAGAAGTTTCCTTCATCGGCGAACCAAGCAGCTTGGCCGCTAAAGAGCATCCGGCCCGTATGGTAAGCATTGACGCTCCCGACCACGAAACGGCTGACTGATTTATTGAATTTCAATGGTCGGACTTTGTTTTTCATAAAAAACTCCAAACCGGCCAGCACACTTTCGTTGAGATTAGGTAAATTAACGGTTTTCATAAATTTTGCTTTATTTTACAGATATTTTTATTATAATTCATCTTGATTTTTATTTCAATTTTTGCTAGGATAGAAGCATAATGCCGGGTTAGTCTTATAATTTTAAGCATTGAGCAGTTTTATGTCCGGACACTCCAAATGGGCGACCACGCATCGCCAGAAAGAATTGGTAGACGCCAAACGCGGCGCCGTTTTTACCAAATTGGCCAACGTGATAACAATGGCCGCCAAGAAAGGCGGCGATCCGAACAGCAATCCGTCATTACGGGCGGCCATTGACCGAGCTCGCGATGCCAGCATGCCGAAAGATAATATTGAACGGGCGATCAAGAAGGGAACCGGCGAGCTGGCCGGAGACCAGATGGAAGAATTATACTATGAAGGGATCGTGCCGCCGGGCGTACAAATAGTAGTGAAGTGCGTCACCGACAACAAGAATCGCTCCGGTTCCACCGTCCGTCACAGCTTTACCAAGAATGGCGGTTCTTTCGGCGCCGTGCTGTGGAATTTTTCCCAATTGGGGGTCATTCGCATCGCCAGCGAGGAAGTTAAGGCTCATAAATTGAATAATGAGGAGCTGGAACTGGAATTGATCGATCACGGCATCGCCGATTTCCGGAAAGAAGCGGAAGGGATCACAGTCTATACCGAAGTGAAGGACCTAAACACTATCCGCGAATTCCTGGAGAGCAAAGATTTAAAACTAGCGGGAGCGGAAATCGAATATGTGGCTAAAGACAAACTGGCGCTATCGCCGGCCGATCAGGAAAAGATCGATAAATTACTGGAAGAACTGGAAGATAATGAAGATGTGAGCGATTATTATACTAATTTATCATAATGGTGAAGATTATCTTAGGACTTGATCCGGGTATTGCTGATACCGGTTACGGCGTGGTCAGGGCGGACGGAGCGAAACTCGCTTGCCTGGCTTATGGCTCTATCAAGACTAAGCCAGCGGATAGCCTGACGACCCGTTTGGAGATCCTGCACCGCGAGTTAAGCCGGATCATCAAGAAATACCGGCCGGACGCCGCCGCGGTTGAGTCCTTATTTTTTAATAAGAACGTCAGGACCGCTCTGACGGTCGGTCAAGCGCGCGGCGTCGTGCTGCTGACCTTAAGTCAGCATAAATTAGCCGTTAGCGACGTGACGCCTTCCCAGGTCAAACAGGCCGTCGCCGCTTACGGCCAAGCTTCCAAACTGCAGGTTCAGAAGATGGTCAAGCTTATCCTGCAGCTGAAAGAATTGCCGCGCCCGGATGACGCCGCCGACGCTTTAGCCGTCGCGATCTGTGCTTTAAATACCGCCCGCTATGCCTAAAAGACTGAAAATCGTCCATATCGCCTCGGAAGTCGCACCTTTTTCCAAGACCGGCGGCTTGGGCAGCGTCGCCCGCAGTCTGCCCAAAGCGCTCAGCCGCCTGGGGCAGGAGGTAATAATCATCACGCCGCTTTATGAGAAACTGATCGATAAAAAAGCTTTCAAGCTGAAGCCGATCTTTTCCGGCATCAATTTGCGTTTGAATTCCGAAGAGAAAATCCGGGTCAGCTATTGGCGCGGTTATTTATTGCCCAATTTGCCGGTCTATTTTGTCGAGTGTAAGAAGTTTTTTTCCAAGCACCGCCGGTTATACGGATCATCGCGCGAGAACGCGCGGTTTTTAGTATTCAATGTCGCCACCCTGAAATTGCTATCGCTGCTGAAATTCTCCGCGGACATCATTCAATGCCACGACTGGCAGACCGGGCTGATCCCGTATTACCTGAAGACTGATTTTCGTTATTCCAAGACTTTGAAAAAGGCCAAGACGATCTTTACTATTCATAACCTGGCTTTCCAGCTCGGCCATGATTGGTGGGAAATACCGCCAGCGCTTAAAGATTACGGCCGGGGCAAGCTGCCTCATTTAAACGATCCGAGGCTGGAAAATATTAATTTCGCCAAGCGGGGAATTTTAGCCGCGGATTTTATCAATACGGTCAGCGAACAGTATCGGGATGAAATCATGACCAAGAAATTCGGTCAGAATCTGCACCGGATATTGCATAATCGCGCCGACCGCTTGGTCGGAATCGTTAACGGCATCGACTATAATATTTATAATCCGGAACAGGATCCGGGGCTTTACCGGCATTATAGCTTCAAGTCGCCGGCCGATCGCTTGCCCAACAAAGGATATCTGCAAAAACTGTTCGATCTGCCGGAGCGTCCGGCAGCGCCGATTTTCTGCATGACTTCCCGGGTCACTTTCCAGAAGGGCTTCGGTCTGATCATCGCCGCCTTGCCGCGGCTGTTGGAACTGGACGCCCAGTTTATTATCATCGGCACTGGCGAGCGGGAATATATCAAGGAATTGCAGAAAATGGCGCGTCATTATCCGGAGAAGCTGGCGGTTCTGCCGACGCATGAGGCTAATCAGAAATACGAAACCCAGGTTTATGCCGGCGCTGATTTTTTCCTTCTCACCTCCAATCACGAGCCGTGCGGCATCAACCAATTGATCGCCATGCGCTACGGCTGCGTGCCGATAGTTCGGGCGACCGGCGGCCTGTCCGATACGGTTGAGGATTTTTCCGCTTTGCGGCGGAGCGGCACCGGCTTCATGTTCAAGAATGAGGGGGTCGATGACCTGGTCGGCGCTATCGGCCGGGCAATCAAGGTTTACCGCCGCCCGAAAGTCTGGGCGACCCTGGTCAAAAGAGCGATGCAGCAATCCAACGGCTGGGAGATTCCGGCCAAGAAATATCTGGCTCTGTATTATAAAGTTTTGGAGGATAAACGCTAACAAAAGCCAATAGTAATAATATGCTTTGGATTAATTTTTTACATCTTTATCAGCCGGCGAACGTCGAATATTATAATATCCGCAAAGCCCTGGACAAGAGCTATTGGCGCTTGTTGCGCCTGATGGAGGAGCATCCCGGCTTGCGGATGACCTGGAACGTGAGCGGCTGTCTGTTGGAGCGCCTGGAATTGGAAAAGGAAAAGAATTTTTTGGCTCAATTGAAATTCTTAGTCAAGAAAGGCCGCCTGGAATTGACCGGTTCGGCCGCTTACCATGGCTTCTTGCCGTTATTGCCGGAGGATGAAGTAGTCAGGCAGATCAAGGCCAATGAAAAGATCTTGCGGCGTTTTTTCGGCCGCGCTTTTAAGCCGCGCGGCTTTTTTCTGCCGGAGATGGCTTATTCGCCGGCCGTAGCCAAGATCGTCAAGCGCCTGGGTTATGATTGGCTCATCTTGGGCGAGCCGGCGTATAACGGCGGCCAGCCGCGGGTCGGCCGTCCGGACCCGGACCGGTATTATCTGGATGCGGCGAGCGGCTTGAAGGTCGTTTTCCGCAATCGGGAATTCTCCAATGCTTATCCGCCGGATAAGCTGTGGCCGCTGTTCAAGCAAGCGGCCGCCGGGACTTATATCACCGCCACCGACGCCGAGCTTTACGGCCTGCGCCATGAGGATCCGACCGCGGAACTGGAAAAGATAGTCAAGCTAAAAAGTCTGCAGACCATGACGGTTTCCCAATTCATCAGGCGCGCCGGTCGTCGGCCGGCGGCGACGATCAAGGTCTGGCCCTCCTCCTGGGAATCGAGCGCGGAGGAGATCAGGTCCGGTCGGCCATATCAGCTTTGGCTGGATAAGCAGAATAAGATCCAGATCGCCTTATGGCAGCTGGCCAATCTGGCTCTGGACCTGGGGCGCAAATACAAGAACGACAAGAATTATTATTGGCACCGCTGGCATTTGTCGCGCGGACTGGCCAGTTGTACTTTTTGGTGGGCCAGCGCCCGGGACTTTTCCAAAGTTTACGGTCCTTACGCCTGGAGTCCGGACGACATCGTGCGCGGCCTGGAAGACCTTATTCGCGCCGTCCGCTCCTTCGCCGACCCCAAGACCAAAAAGCCTAAATTGGCGGCGGAAAAATATTATCTGCGGGCCCAGAAGCTCGTCTGGGAAAAGCATTGGAAAAAACATTGGCAGAAGATCATATGAACAAGATCTTATCGTTATTCGACGAATCTTTCGTCAGCGACCTGTTCACCAAGGAGGTTTTGCCGCATTATCCCGCTTTCAAATCCATCAGCCGGGTTAAGATCAAGGGCTATAAGAACCTGATCTGGGAAACCACCTATCATGTGGTGATCGGTTTCAGCACTTATTTCCTGAAGGCCAACGGCGAAGAGGTTAAGATCCCGATTTTCTGTTCCGCCCACAGCGAAGAAACCAGAGATAATGTCTATCAGGCGCTTCAATACCTATGGCGGGCGCATTTTCCGACCAAATTCATCGATATCCCGGACCCTTTGTTCTATTCTGATTATTTTCAGGGCACTTTTTATCGCGGCTTGCGCGGCCATAACTTGCTTTACTATATTAAGCAGCAGGATTTCCGGGCCGTTAAGCAATTGGTGCCGCCGGCCGCCAAACTCTTCGCCCGGCTGCATAGCCTACCGACCGCCGAAGCGGCCAATTTTAATCCCCTTAATTCTCGGATTGCGACCGTTGTGCCGGGTGTCAATCGGATCCAGGAAGAGGTTTTGGCGCGCTACCACGGCAAATATCAATCGATTTTGCAGCAGTTTTACGATTATTTTATCGCCCGGGAAGAGAAGTATTTCGTGGATGGCGGCGCGGTAGCCCTGATTCACGGCGACGCGCATCCGGAAAACATCTTGATCACCGGCGTCAAACGCCTGGGCCTCATAGATTTCACCGATATGTGCCTGGGCGATCCAGCCCGCGACGTGGGCAGTTTCCTGCAGCAATTGGACTATAAGATCATCGGCAAGACCGGCGAAGTCGGCCAAGCCAAAGCCGTCAAGAAATTATTTTTGGATACTTACCTGAGCGCGGCCAAGCAAGAACTTACCCCGGAGTTCCAGGCACGCCTAGATCTCTATTATAATTGGACGACCCTGCGGACGGCGATCTTCTGGCTGCTGAAATTTGAGCACGATGAAGCGCGGGCGCAGGTCCTGCTGGAACAGATTAAAAATAATCTCCAGATTCAATAATCATATGGCGCATCATTTAATTTTTGAAGGAGCGGAACTAAGCGGCAAAAGTTGGGTGATAGCGCAGATTTATTCGGAATTAGAACCGAAATATGCGGCCAGCTCTAATGTGCTTGACGGTTGTTATTGGTTAAATTGTGATTTAGGTTTTTTCGGAACCGACTTAGCCGCGCCGATGATCGAAAATTATTTGGAAATCTTTAGAACCTTGCGCGAGAAGAACATGCTGATAGAAAAATTCAGCCTCTCGGCCGCCGTTTATAACATTATTTACGGCACCGGCGCCATAGATCGCCAGATCGTTGATCAGGCCCTGGCTATGCTCGGTTTTAAGATCGTCCTTTTAACCTTTCCGGAAGATCGGCAATTAATCCAGCGTCGCCTTGATGATCGCTTGAGGTTATATCCGAATTATGGCCGGATCGCCAAGCGGCCGGATTTTTATATTAAACAGCAGAGACTGTATCAGAAATTAATTGCCCAGAGCCCGTTGCCTTATTTGATGGTGCAGGCTGAAAAGTTTCCGGATGACGGAGTGGTCGAACAGATTAGGACCTGGATAGGCTGTTAAGCGTTAAAAATAATAGGCATTCATTTGATTTATGATCAGTCAGTCTAAAAATACCGCCGGCGTTGCCGGCCTCCTGCCGGTCATCGCGGCCTTCACCGGCAATGTTTTAGTCTTTACCGCCAAACTGGCCGGCTTCGCGCTGACCGGTTCCGGCGCCATGTTTGCGGAATCGGTACACAGTTTGGCCGACACGGCGAATCAGTCGCTGCTCATCATCGGCGTCCGCAAGTCAATCAAGAAGCCGGACGAAGAATTTCCCTACGGCTACGGCCGGGAACGTTTCATCTGGGCGCTCATTTCCGCCTGCGGCATCTTCTTTATCGGCTGCGGCGTGACGGTCTACCGTGGCGTCGTTTCTTTATTCCATCCGGAAGCCGTACATGCCAGCCCGGTTTCCTTATACATCCTGGCCGCCGCCTTCATCATCGAGTCCTTTACGCTTTACCTGGCGATCCGCGATATCAGAAAGCATTTTCCCGATTCTCGTCTAAGAAAAATAATGGCGGAAGCCGATCCGACGACCCTGGCCGTGGTTTATGAAGACGGCTTGGCCGTCATCGGCGTCCTGATCGCATTTGCCAGCATTATCCTTAGCAAACTGACGGGCCAGATCTATTGGGATGTCGCCGGTTCCATCATCATCGGCTTGCTGTTGGGGGTTATTGCCGTCATGCTGATAGCCAAGAACCGCAATTACCTGATTACCAAATCAATTCCCAAGGAAACCGAAGAGCTGATTCGGGAGATCATGCAGGCTGATCCGACCATCGAAAAAGTGCTGGATTTCAAATCCGCCATCATCGATGTCGATAAGTATCTGATCAAGTGCGACGTGGAATTCAACGCCGCCTCGCTCATCAAAGCTCTGTCGCAGCATCATTTCTTGGAGCATGAGTATGAGGAAGCCAGGGAAAGCTATGCAAACTTCATGAAGTTCTCAGTCGATTATATGGATCGGGTCCCGCGCCTAGTCGGGAAGAAAATAGATGAATTGGAAAAAAAGATCCGGACGCAGGTGCCGGAAGCGATCTTCATTGATATCGAAATCAATTGATTATTCGGCTAATTATGACTGAATCGGCCGTCGATACCGCTTTTGTCCCCTGGGCGGCTGTGGTATAATTAAAGCTGGCTTAATAATCTTATAATATGTCTCGTCGGAAAAAGAACCACAACCCCTTGGATTACCTTGCTTTGCCCGAATTCAATTTGGACGAAAAGGCTAAGCGCAGCATCCTGATCGTCGTCCTGCTGCTCTTCGGCCTGATCAGCCTGCTCGGCCTGTTCAACCTGTCCGGGCATTTCGGTCTGTTCTTGTCCAAGTGGCTGACGCTCATTTTCGGTTTCGGCAAATGGCTGGTGCCATTTATCTTCTTATATTGGGCCCTGGTCTTGGTCCGCAAAGCCAAGCGGCCGTTGCGTTTTACAGATTCTTTAGGACTTGGCTTGCTGTTCATTTCCTATCAGACTTTATTTCATTTCTTTCTAGCGCCGGCTGACTGGGAAACGGCAGTGGCGGCCGGCACGGGCGGCGGCTATATCGGCTGGTATTTGAGCCGACTATTCTTCTATGTTTTCGGTTTCTGGGGCGGCGTCTTGGTGCTGGCCGCTTGTCTGTTGATTTCTCTGGTCCTGGTATTTAATACCTCCTTGTCCCGCCTGATCGGCCAGGATAGCATTTTCGCTAAGATGTTCCGACCTTTTGTCTGGTTCTTCCGCGGCTTGTTCGGCAGCGCATCCGAAGAGGGAATAGAGAATGACGGGCAACGATACGTCGATGAAGCCAGGGAAGAAATTCTGGACGCCTGGCAGAAGAAAGAAGTCCCGGCCAGCCTGGAGATAACCGAGGAAGAAACAATAGAAGAGCCGGTAAGTCCGGCCGCCCTGAAGAAAGATAAGCCGAAAGTCCAGGAGAAGATCGTCTGGCCGAAACGTTCCATCAAGATCGATCTGCCAATGGAATTGCTCAATAATAAGGCCGGCAAGGCGATTGGCGGCGACACGGAATTAAATGCTCAGAAAATCCAGAAGACCCTGGAGAAGTTCGGCATCAACGTGGAAATGGGCGAGACCAAGGTCGGTCCGACCGTGACCCAATATACTTTCCGTCCGGCCGAAGGCGTCAAACTTTCGCGCATTACCACTTTAAATAACGATTTGTCTCTGGCTTTGGCGGCGCACCCGATTCGCATCGAAGCGCCGATTCCCGGCAAGTCCCTGGTCGGCGTAGAAGTGCCGAACCGGGCCAAAGCTATCGTCGGCCTGAGGGAAATTTTGGAAGATAACGCTTTTAAAGGCCGGAAGAACAATCTGTTCGTAGCGCTCGGCAAGGACGTGGCGGGGACGGCCTGGCTCTATGACCTGACCAAGATGCCTCATTTGCTCGTCGCCGGCGCGACCAATTCCGGCAAGTCGGTCTGCCTGAACGCGATCATCGTCAGCCTGCTCTATCAGAACAATCCGGACGATTTGCGTTTCATCATGGTTGATCCGAAACGGGTGGAGTTGCCGACCTATAACGGTATTCCGCATCTCTTGACGCCGGTCATTACCGACGTCAATAAGACTATAAATGCCCTGAAATGGTGTTTGAACGAAATGGAACGGCGCTATGACGTCCTGAACAAGGCCGGCAAGCGCAATATTCAATCATATAACGCGGTTAGCAAGGAAAAATTGCCCTATATCGTCTTTATTATCGACGAATTGGCTGATTTCATGATGACTTCCGGCAAGGATATGGAAGCGGCGATTATCCGTCTGGCTCAGATGTCCCGAGCTATTGGCATCCACCTTATTCTGGCCACCCAGCGGCCGAGCGTGGATGTCATTACCGGCTTGATCAAGGCCAACGTGCCGACCCGCATCGCTTTTTCGGTCGCGTCTTTGGTTGATTCCAAGACGATCTTGGATTCTTCCGGCGCGGAAAAATTATTGGGCCAGGGCGACATGCTGTTTATGTGCGCGGAATTCGCCAAGCCGAAGCGGATCCAGGGCGCTTATTTAAGCGACAGCGAGATCAACGACGTGGTGAACTATATTAAGGATAAGAGCGGACCGGCCGAATATTTGGAGGGGGTCACCGACCGCCAGAAAGTCGGCGGCAACGCCGGCGTCGGCTTGGACGGCAATCACGGCGACGAGGATGAATTATTTGAAGAGGCTAAAGCGATCATCGTCAAGGCCGGACGCGGCTCCACTTCCATGCTCCAGCGCCGTTTGTCTATCGGTTACGGCCGCGCCGCTAAGATTTTGGATATGCTGGAAGAGGCGGGGATCATCGGCCCTTCTAACGGCGCTAAGCCGCGCGAGGTCCTGATCAGTCAGGAGCAATATGAAGCCATGGGCGCGAGTCCGATAAGCGCTATGCCTGTTCGTAATCGGTCCGAATCCGAAGCCCCGGATAATTATTTAGGCGACGAGGATGAAGAAGGGGACGATGGATCTATAGTCTTTACCGGAGAGGGATCGGCGGCCACGGAGACGGCATTTGGCAATGACGCCGCAGACGACGAAACCCCGGATGAGGAAGACGGGGGTGACGACTTGCCAAACGCTGATGATCAGCCCGCCGATCAGGAGGAAATTGAGAAAGAATTGTCTTTGACCCAACAGGAAGAAGATGAGGCGATTAATGACGAGGATGAGATCTTGGAAGATATCCGGAAAGATCGGGCAAGTTCGGCAACAGCCGGTTCAGCCGTCGAGAAGAAATCGGCTTCTGCCGCCAAACACAACCCGTTAGACGATGATGATGAGATGTTTTTTGCCCGATAGTCCAGTAAGACTATTTGTTTGACAGGGTATTATTTTGATGATATTTTAATTGGTTAGTCGGTACTCGGTACTTTATAAAATTGATAAAATAGTAAATCAACTAAACCAATCGGAGCAGTCATGGACAAGACGCAATTTGAAGTTAAGGCCAAAAAATCCGACGGCAATAATACTAATGATTGCGCGATTAAAATTCGCGGATCAGCATCGGATATATTTGTCGGCGAATTAGGCGGCAAAGAAGTGAAGGTAATTATGGAACTCCATGGCCCGCAATTACATTTAAAGAGCGCCAAATTTACCTATATTGTACTAGCGAGTCAGAACAGTTTTATTAATCTGCAGGACCTGCATGATTCTATCTTGGCTGCCAGTCGGGTGCACAGAGTAAGGCTGCACCATCAGACCAATCGCCGCCAGTCACACGGATATTGGTGGTGAGGAGTTAGTATTTAACAAAACGGCATTTTTCTCAATGTCGTTTTTTATTTGTTGTTCTGATGTATTTTTGCCAGCCGGTCCGTCTTAGGCTATAATAGTGATTATGCTGGAACGTCTCAAAAAATTCATTCCCCTGCGCCTGTTCAAGTTATTGCAGCCGCCTTATCATTTCCTACTGGCCTGGCTGGCTGCTTTGTTTTATGGTTTTCCCAGCCGAAAACTGGCCGTGATCGGAGTCACCGGAACGGCCGGTAAGACTTCAGTCGTCTATCTGATCGCCCGGATGCTGAGCGAGGCCGGCTATAAGACCGGATTCACTTCTACCGCCGCTTTGTCCGACGGCCAGCGGGAATGGCTCAACGACAAGAAGATGACCATGCCCGGACGTTTCTTCATCCAAAAATTGTTGCGGGACATGGTCAAGAACCATTGCTGCTATGCCGTAGTGGAAACGACTTCCGAGGGCATCAAGCAATTCCGTCACCGTTTTATCAATTACGACGTGCTGGTCTTTACCGGTCTGTATCCGGAACACATCGAAGCGCACGGCTCCTTTGACCGTTATAAAGAAACCAAGGGGCGCTTGTTCGCGCACTTGAAACGGACGGCCACCAAATACCTCGATGCCCAGCGCCGCGTCGTCGAACCGCGAAGCGAACTGCGGAAGTTGGATCTGACGCGCGTCGCCAAGACCATTATCGTTAACGGCGATGACGAGCAGGCCGGCTATTTTCTTAATTTTTGGAGCGAAGCCAAACTGGCCTGTTCCTTCCAGGAAGCGGCGACGCCGGCGGCATTTTTGAAAAAATTGAATAGTGAGACGATAGTCAAGGATTTCGCCGTGATTCACGGCGCCGGAGTGCTGGCCGGAGAAAATGGCACGGTTTTGAATATTGAGGGCCAGCGGATCAACCTGAAATTGCTGGGCGAATTCAATGCGGTTAATGCCTTGCTGGCCGCTGCGCTTGGCCTTAACCAGGGTTTGAATCTGTCGCAGGTCAAGGCGGGACTGGAAGAAGTCCGCGGCCTGGCCGGCAAGCTGGAAAGGATCGAGGCCGGCCAGGATTTTACCGTTATCGTCGACTATTCTTTCGAGCCGAAAGCTTTGGAAAAACTATATCAGACCATTGATCTTATCCCGCATAAACGGCTGATCCATTTATTGGGTTCGGCTGGCGGCGGCCGGGATAAGGCTCGCCGGCCAATTTTAGGGCGTTTGGCAGCGGAAGCAGCGGCAGTCGTTATAGTGACCAACGAAGATCCTTATGACGATGATCCCACCGCCATCATCAATCAGGTCGCCGCTGGCGCGGAAATGGCCGGAAAACAGATAAACGTTGATTTATTCAAAATATTGGATCGCCGGGAAGCGATAAGAAAAGCTCTATCTTTAGCTAAAAAAGAAGATTTAGTGCTGTTTACCGGCAAGGGGGCGGAGCAGTCGATCTGCCTGGCTCAAGGCACGAAAATGCCTTGGGACGAACGCCAGGTAGTCAGGGAAGAATTGGAAGAATTGATGCATATTGACAAGCCGGCGGACTTATAATATACTCAAAATTAGCTTAACACTTTTTTATTTAAAAAAGTGATTTATCAAAAAATAAATTAATTTAATAAAATTGAAACTCAAACCAAGTTGGGATTGGGATTTTTTTGTTAAATTAGCTACATTAGGGCTTGCTAGAGAGTTTTTAAAACTATTGTCCGGACAGCGCCTAAATTATTCCGGACCTGCTTTCTGCTCTCAGACCGGCCACTCTTAAAATATAATCTAGATTTCCGCTTTCCGCTTTTTTGTTGTCCGGAAAGACGGCAATGCCCATTTGCTTATGTTAAAAAGAAAATCTTTTTCGGAGTTGAATGAGATTATGCCTATTCCGGATTTGATCGAAATCCAGACGGAAAGCTACAAATGGTTCCTTAAGGAGGGCTTAGCCGAACTATTCGACGAGATCAATCCGGTCACCGATTTCATCGGCCGCGACCTGGAGCTTTATTTCGAAGACTATTATCTGGACGAGCCGAAATTTTCGGAAGTGGAAAGCCGGGAAAAGAATATCACTTATGAAGCCCCGCTCCGGGTGAAGGTCCGGTTGGTGAACAAAAAGACCGGCCGCGCCCTGAACCAGGAAGTTTTTCTGGGTGATTTCCCGCTCATGACCGAGAAGGGCACTTTTATTATCAACGGCATCGAACGGGTCGTCGTTTCCCAGCTGATCCGTTCGGCCGGCGTCATGTTCACGGCAGAATTCGTCAAAGGCAAGAAATGTTACGGAGCCAAGATCATCCCGAATCGCGGGGCTTGGCTGGAAATCGAGACCGATGCCAATAAAGTCATCTGGGTTCGCATTGACCGGAAGCGCAAGGTGGCGGTGACTTCGCTGATGCGCGCCCTCGGTTACGGCAATGACGAGGAATTGTTGAAACTATTCGCCGATGTCGATCTGGCCAAGAACAAGGAAGAGAAGACCTATCTCGAGGCGACCATCGAAAAAGACGCGGCCAAGACCGAGGCGGAAGGCTTGCAGGAAGTTTATCGCCGCATCCGTCCGGGCGACCTGGCTTCGGTCGATAATGCTCGCCAGCTCATCCATTCCATGTTTTTTCGCTTCGACCGTTATGATTTCGGCCGGGTCGGACGCTATAAGTTGAACCGGCGCTTCAATCTCGACTTGCCGGCTAATAAGAAGGAGAACCGCATCCTGCGCAAGGAAGATTTGCTGCTTATCGTCAAAGAAGTCATCCGTTTGAATATCACCAAAGAGCCGGAAGATGATATCGATCACCTCGGCAACCGCCGCATCCGCGCCGTGGGCGGCCTGATTCAGAATCGTTGCCGCGTCGGTCTGGCCCGCATGGAACGCATCATCAAGGACCGGATGTCCACGAATGACATCGCCTCCCTGACTCCCTCAAAGCTGGTCAATGCCCGGCCGGTCATCGGCGTGGTCCGGGAATTTTTCATGTCTTCGCAATTATCGCAGTTCATGGATCAGACCAATCCGCTGGCGGAGCTCGAGCATAAGCGCCGGCTTTCCGCCATGGGTCCCGGCGGTTTGACCCGGGAACGCGCCGGTTTCGACGTCCGCGACGTCCACACTACCCACTACGGCCGCATTTGTCCGATCGCCACGCCGGAAGGCCCGAATATCGGCCTGGTCGGCCACTTGGCCAGCTACGCCCATTTGAACAGTTACGGCTTCCTGGAAACGCCTTATCGGAAGGTCATTCACGACAAGAAGGGCAGCCGAATTACCGATGAGATCATTTATATCGACGCTTTTGAAGAGGAAAAATATGTGACCGCGGCCGCGACTATCCCGGTCGATCAGAATAACTATATCCTGGTTTCCAAGTACGAGGTCCGCAAGAACGGCCAGCCGGGAATGGAAGAAACCGGTAAGATCGACCTGGTCGGCCTGGCGGCCAACCAGATCATTTCCATCGCCACCAGCCTGATCCCGTTCATGGAACATAACGACGGCCAGCGTTCGCTCATGGGCACGAACATGCAGCGCCAGGCCGTGCCGCTCATCAAGGCGGAGGCGCCCATCGTCGGCACCGGCGTGGAAGAGAAGGCGGCGCGCGACAGCGGCCACCTGGTCATCGCCAAGGATGACGGGGTTATTACCCGGGCCGACGCCGGCTTAATCGAGTTGGCCGACAAGAAGGGCAAAACCACGGTTTATCACCTGAATAAATTTTTACGCTCCAACTCTTCGACTTGCATCAACCAGCATCCGATCGTCGAAGCCGGCCAAAAGATCAAAAAAGGCCAGATCCTGTCTGACGGGCCGGCCATTGATAACGGCGAATTGTCTTTAGGGCGCAACGTCCTGGTGGCGTTCATGACCTGGGAAGGCTTCAATTATGAAGACGCCGTCATCATTTCCGAACGGCTGGTCAAGGAGGATACTTATTCTTCCATCCATATCGAGAACTACACCATCGATGTCCGCGATACCAAGCTCGGCCCGGAAGTCATCACTAATGATATTCCTAATATCAGCGAGGAGAAGCTGAAGAACCTGGACGAAGAGGGCATCATTTCCATTGGCGCGGAAGTTTCTTCCGGCGACATCCTGGTCGGCAAGATCACGCCGAAAGGCGAAACGACCCTCTCGGCCGAAGAAAAATTGCTCCGGGCCATTTTCGGCGAAAAAGCCAAGGATGTCCGGGATTCTTCCCTGTATCTGGAACACGGTGAACACGGCAAGGTCGTTGATATCAAGATCTTTTCCCGCGAACAAGGCGATAAGCTGGCGGCGGGCGTCTTGAAATCCATCCAGGTCGCCGTGGCCAATCTGCGCAAGATCCAGGTCGGCGACAAAATGTCCGGCCGCCACGGCAATAAGGGCGTCATTTCCCAGGTCGTGCCGGTAGAGGACATGCCTTATATGGCCGACGGCACGCCGATTGACATCATCCTTTCTCCGCTCGGCATCATCTCTCGTATGAACCTGGGCCAGCTCCTGGAAACGCATATGGGCTTTGCCGCCAAGAAACTGGGCTATCGCGTGGTGACGCCGGCCTTAAACGGCATTACGGAAGCGCAAATCCGGGAACAGCTCATTGCCGCCGGTTTGCCGGCGGACGGCAAGGTGACTCTTTATGACGGCAAGACCGGCGAAGCCTACGACCATAAGATTACCGTCGGTTATAAGTATGTTTTGAAATTGAATCATATGGTGGAAGACAAGATCCACCAGCGCTCTATCGGTCCTTACTCGCTGATCACCCAGCAGCCTTTGGGCGGCAAGGCTCAATTCGGCGGCCAGCGTTTCGGCGAAATGGAGGTTTGGGCCTTGGAAGGCTACGGCGCGGCGCATACCTTGCAGGAGATGTTGACGATAAAATCCGATGACGTGCCCGGACGCAGCAAGGCCTATGAAGCGATCATCAAGGGCGAAGAAATAGAGAAGCTGAACGTGCCGGAATCTTTCAATGTCTTGATCCGCGAACTCAAAGGCCTGGGATTAAGCGTGGAGCTGCTCGGCGGTGACGGCGGCCAGCCCGCTTCGGAAGTGGTTACGGATATCGACGAAGAGCCCAAAACCGACGACAAGCTGGATTATGACCGGCCGGAAATAATCGCCGCGTTGCAAGAAAACGGCAAGGATGAAGATTAGTCACCATAAATTTTAAATATCTATGTTAAACCCGATCAAAACCAGCGATTTCGCCGCTATCCGCCTGCGCCTGGCCAGCCCCGATGAAATCCTCGCCTGGTCGCACGGCGAAGTGACCCGGCCGGAAACCATCAATTACCGCACCCAGAAACCGGAGAAGGATGGCTTGTTCTGCGAAAAGATTTTCGGGCCGACCAAGGACTGGGAATGCGCCTGCGGCAAGTACAAGAAGATCCGCTATAAGGGCATCGTTTGCGACAAATGCGGCGTGGAAGTGACACGCAGTATCGTGCGGCGCGAACGCCTGGGGCACATCACCCTGCAGGTGCCGGCTTCCCATATTTGGTTTTTGCGCGGCCTGTCTTCCAAGATCGGCTTGTTGCTCAATCTAGGCATCCAATCCTTGGAGAAGGTGATTTATTACGCCAGCTTTATCGTGACGGCCGTAGATGACACCCTGAAGGCGGCAACCCTGGATCAGGTCAAGGCCGAGTATAAATCCAAACTGAAGAGCATCGATAACGAATTTAACGTGGCCGTCCGCAAGTTCAAAGAGCAGGACCAGGAGGCCGGCGACAACCATCCGGCGATCAAGGAGGCGGCCAAGGCCAAGGCGGAGCGCCTGGCCCGGCTGGAAGAAGACTTCGGCACGGTGCAAAGGGAGCTTAAGGAATTAAAACCGCTCCTGATCCTGTCCGAACAGGAGTATCAGGAATTAAGCAAGAAGTTCGGGCATATTTTCGAAGCCTCGATCGGCGCGGAAGCGATCCGCCAGCTGCTCGCCAAGATTGACCTGGATCAAAGCATCGCGAACCTGGAAGAAAAACTGAATAGCGCCGTCGATTCCAAGAAGGAAAAGCTGGTCAAGCGCCTGAAATTATTAAAGAGTTTCCGCAATAACAATATCCGGCCGGAATGGATGATCCTGACCGTATTGCCGGTGGTGCCGCCGGATCTGCGTCCGATGGTGGCTTTGGACGGCGGCCGGTTTGCCGCTTCGGACTTGAATGATCTGTACCGTCGCATCATCAACCGCAATAACCGTTTGAAACAGCTGATCGACCTGAATGCGCCGGAAGTCATTTGCCGCAATGAAAAACGCATGCTGCAGGAGGCGGTGGACGCGCTGATCGATAACAGCGCCCGCCACACCAAGACGGTGACGGCCTCGACCGGCCAGAAACGGCAATTAAAATCCTTGGCTGATACCCTGAAGGGCAAACAGGGGCGCTTCCGCCAGAACCTGCTCGGCAAGCGCGTGGATTACTCCGGCCGTTCGGTCATCGTTGTCAATCCGCGCTTGAATCTGGACCAATGCGGCCTGCCTAAGACCATGGCCCTGGAATTATTCAAGCCGTTTATCATTTCCCAATTGATCAAAAGAGAGATCGTCCATAACGTCCGGAGCGCTTCGCGCTATATCGAAGCGGGGCATGACGAGGTTTGGGACATTCTGGAAGAGATCATCAAAGAATCTTTTGTCCTTTTGAATCGCGCCCCCACCCTGCATCGCCTGGGTATCCAGGCTTTCCGGCCGATCCTGATCGAAGGCAAGGCGATCCAGATCCACCCGCTGGTCTGTACGGCCTTTAACGCTGATTTCGACGGCGATCAGATGGCCGTGCACGTGCCGCTCACCAAGGAGGCTAGACACGAAGCGGAGAACCTGATGCTTTCGTCCCATAATTTATTAAAACCGGCGACCGGCGACCCGATCGTCGCGCCGGCGCAGGATATCGTTTGGGGCACCTATTATATTACTCTGGTGGAGGCTGATTATAACGCCAAGAAACCGGAAGAGATCCGTCATTTTTATGATTTTGACGAGGCGATGCTGGCTTATGATAACGACGGCATCGGATTGCATGAGGCGATTTATATCCGTTATCAGGGAGAACGTTTGAAAACGACGATCGGTCGCCTGATTTTTAATTCTTTGCTGCCGGAAAAATTGCGCTACATCAACGACGTCGTCGGCAAGGGCAAGCTGAAGGACCTGATCCGGGAATGCCTGCGGATTTACGGCGAGGAAGAAACAGTTCGTTTCATCGATGGTTTGAAGAACCGCAGCTTCTCCTTTATCACCAAGTCCGGTTTATCCTGGGGTTTCGGCGATCTGCCCGGTTTGCCGGAGAAAGACCAGCTGATCGAATCGGCCAACCGGAAAGTGGAACTTATCCAGGCCCAGTATGAAGACGGCTTGCTGACGGACAGCGAGCGTTATGCCAAGGTGATTGAAGAGTGGACCAGCACCAAGGATAAGATCGCCGATATCTGCAAGAAGGGCTTATCCAACATTTTACCGGTATTCTCGATGATCGATTCCGGCGCCCGCGGTTCCTGGGCCCAGCCGGTCCAGATTCTGGGCATGAAGGGCTTGGTCACCTCGCCGTCCGGCGCGATTTTCGAGTTGCCGGTCAAAGGTAATTTCAAGGAAGGCTTCGGCGTGCTGGAATATTTCATTTCTACCCATGGCGTCCGCAAAGGCTTGTCCGATACCGCTCTCCGGACCGCTAATGCCGGTTATCTGACCCGGCGCCTGGTCGACGTATCGCAGGATGTCATCATTTCCGAAGAAGACTGCGGCGACGAGGAAGGCTTGACCTTGAACCGATCGGAAGTGGAGAAAGGCGGGGAAGACTTTTTCAAGCGGATTACCGGCCGTTATCTGGCCCAGGATGCTTTGGATAAAAAAGGCAAGATCGTGCTCAAGGCCGGCGAATTGCTGAATGAAGAAAATATTAAGTTGCTTAAGAATAAAGAAGTCGAGCAGGCGGTCGTCCGTTCGGTCTTGAATTGCCGGCTTCATAAAGGGGTTTGCGCCAAATGCTATGGCTGGGATCTGGCTTATAATAAGCCGGTCGGCATGGGAGCGACGGTCGGCATCATCGCCGCGCAGTCTATCGGCGAGCCGGGCACGCAGCTGACCATGCGGACTTTCCATACCGGCGGCGTTGCCGGTCAGGACGATATCACCCAGGGTCTACCTCGCGTGGAAGAGATTTTCGAGGCCCGCAGCCCCAAGAAGAAGGCCCTGATCGCGGATGTGGCCGGCCGGGTGAAGATCCAGTTCGCCCAGAAGGTGATTAAAGACCAGGACGGCCGGGAGATTACCGTAGAAAATCCGCAGACCAAGATTCTCAGTATTTATTATAAGGGACAAGATCACGATAAGTATTATTTTTCCGAGAAACTGAACGAATTGAAATTGGCCGGCGGCCTGACCGCCAAGGATACAAAAAAACTGGAGGTCAAAGTCCTGGTCAAGGCCGGCGAAACGGTCGCCAAGAACGCGGAGCTGTTCAAGGTCGGCGGGGAAGTCGTCCGGGCTAAAGCCGGCGGCATAGTCAGCCTGACCGAGAAATATATCAGCCTGGCCAAAGAAGTGGAAAAGGTCAAGGAATTCCCGATTTTGAAAGGGACCATGCTGATGGTACGCGACGGCGAGACTGTTGAGCGCGGCACCCAGCTGACCGAAGGCAGCCTGGACCTGCGCGAGCTTTATAAGCTGAAGGGCTGTCTGGAAACGCAGCAGTATATCATCAAGGAAATCCAATACGTCTATTCTTCCCAGGGCCAGCCGCTTAACGATAAGCACGTAGAAATCATCGCCCGCCAGATGTTCTCCCGTTATCTGATCAAGGAGGCCGGCGATACCAACCTGCTGCCGGGAGAAACCATCGAAGAGGAAGTGCTGGAGGCCGCTAACCAGGGGTTGAAGCACCCGGCTAAGGCCGAGCGCCTGCTCTTAGGTATTACCAAGGCTTCGCTCACGACGGACAGCTTCTTGTCCGCCGCTTCCTTCCAGGAAACTTCCCGGGTGCTGATTGACGCGGCGGTGGGCGGCAAGATCGATTTCCTGGAGGGCTTGAAGGAGAACGTCATCATCGGCTGCCTGATTCCGGCCGGCACCGGCTATAAAGGAAAGAAACAGCGGATTGATTATAATAAATAAGGATCATTACGAACCGGAAAAAGAGCTGGCCCTAATCGGGCCGGCCCTTTTTTTATTATCGGAAATACAGTAAAATGTAAGTATCTTTATGCTTAGACTGCGTTGGCGACAACGGTCATTTTTGTTTAAACTGCGCTTATTTTTAGGCTTGCTAATCATCCTGCTGGCGGCATTTTTTTTGTATTTGAAAATTTTGCCTGGCGGCCGGATTACTTACGAAAAATCCTGGCCGGCCGGTTTAAGGTCGGGGAAGGGATTCATCAGCGGTTTCCAGCCGGCCGAACGGTTCGACGACAGCCAATTCCTGCGGATCGTCGCTGATCCGGTTTATTTCTATTTGTTTACGCCGCGGGCCTTTAATCAGGCCACGGTGACCGTGACTTATCGCGACCGATTGGGTCCGGACGCGCCGCTGGTAGAAATCGGCGTCTTACAGGATAAGCTGACCGAACGCTATGAATTGCAGCCGTTGCAAAACCGGGTCGTGGATGATCTGCGTTTCCGTTGGTTGCGCTTGGAAGACAGCGCGGATCGGCTGGTATTGCAGGCGGAGCGGCATTATGATTCCGCGACGGAGTTTTTCCGAGATTTGCGGGCCGGTTATCTCCGGGACTGCCCCGGCGGACCGACCGCCTGCCTGGCGGTTTATAATTATGAGCCGGATTTTAATTATCGCCTGCCGGACTATGCGCCGCTTCGTTCCTTGACTATTGATCAGCCGCTCCGCGGTCCGCACCGCTTTTATCTTTATTTGAAGGATGAACCTTGGCAGCTAAGTTTAGATTTTGTCGATTTAAATCAGGATAAAGCTCAGGATCCGATTACGGTTCAGGTGTCCTGCGGCAATCGGATCATCGCCAGCCAAACCATCGCCGACCATAATCCGACGCCGAATGACGGCCGTCTGGAAGATAAACATCTGGTTCTAAGCGGCGCGGGCCAGCCGGCCGGAGCTTGTCTGGCTGATGTCCGCATCAGCTCGGATGTCGTGATGGCCAAGATCGTCAGTTCTTCCGACAAACTGGCTTTCATCGGGCGGGTTTGGCCGGTCTCCGGCACCGGCTCCTTGCGGCTGTTTACCGATGCGTCTTATCTGACGGCCAGCACGGCCAATCCGGCCAGCTTGGGCGAAATCCACTTTGCCGGCCGCTCTTTCGCTCTGTCGCAGACTGACGAGCAATTCGTTTTTACGGCCGGAGAAGGCAGCAAGGAAATCGTTGTCGCTAAGGACGATATCATCCTGTCCAATAACGGCGTTTTCGCCCTGGCCCGATCCAGCCTGTTCAATCCGGCGTTTTGGAAAGCTGACCGGCCTTGGTCCGCGACCAGCAGCCTGAAATACTTGATTGCCGATTATGCGCCGCCCCGGGAGGAGGCCGGCTGGAAAACCGCCACGGCTCGGTTATCACTAGCCGGCGCGGCTCGGGAAAACGGCCGATACCGTTTCTTGCTCTCCATACCGGGGCTGCAGGGACAGCCCGGCGCGGCGGCCGATCTGGAAATCAGAGATCTGCGGATCACTTTAAACGGTTTGACCCTAGGGCAGAAAATCGCCAATATGTTTAGAAATTTATGGCCGTACTAACCCGGCCGGCGCTGGATCGCGCCGCCATTATCAAGCGGGAAATCTTTTATTTTTTCACGGGCTTAGCCGTGACTTTGGTGGTCCTGGAAACGCTTTGGCCCGATATCATCCTGGTTTATTTCAATCTGAATTGGCTCTGGCTGCTCTGGCTGCTCAGCGCTTTAAGCTTATTAATTAAAAAATCACGCCCGAATAAAGAGTAGGGTAATAATTAAGCAGGGCCGGCGCTCCGGCGGCCGGCACCATCAAGCCTATGTCTCTTAAAAATTTTTTTAACCCGCGGTCGGTAGCCGTCGTCGGCGCCTCCAATAATCCGGAAAAATTAGGCCGGCAAATTCTGGACAATCTGCGCGCCGGCGGCTTTCGCGGCGCGATTTATCCGATTAACCTGAAAGAAAAGAAAATCGCCGGCCAGCGGGCTTATCCTTGCCTGGATAAGGTGCCCGCCGCCGGTCGGCGCGGTTTACTGGTGGTCATTGCTATCCCGGCGGCTCTGGTGCCGGCCGAAGTGCAGCGTTGCGGCCGCCTGGGAATAAAAGATCTCGTTATCATTACGGCCGGCTTCAAAGAAAGCGGCGGCGACGGGGCGGCGCTGGAGCAGCAGATCGCGGCTTTAGCCGCGCGCTACCGCCTGAACATCCTGGGGCCGAATTGCCTGGGGCTGATCAATACCTGGCACGGATTGAACGCGACTTTTGCTAACGCGGACCGGGATACCGGCAACAGCGCCTTGCTGTCGCAATCGGGGGCGATCGGCGCCGCTTCCTTAGATTGGCTCAAGACCAAAGATTTCAATTTCGGCTATTTCATCAGTCTCGGCAACAAGGCCGTGCTGGACGAGAATCGGATCATGCAGTATCTGGCGGCGGATAAGCGGATCGATTTAGTGACCGCTTATCTGGAGGAAATCAAGGACGGCCGGCGCTTCATGGCGACTGTTTCCCGTCTGGCCAAGCGCAAGCCGGTCGCCGTATTGAAAGCCGGCATCAGCGCGGCCGGCGGCGCCCTGGCCAAATCGCATACTGGTTCTTTGGCCGGTTCGGCGGCGGCGGTCCGCGTCGGCGTGGAACGGTCCGGCGCGATCTGGCTGGATAACCTGGAAGACCTGTTCAACCTGCTGTTGCTATTCCGGAAAGAATCCTGGCATAACCAAGGATCGCCGGATTTGCATATCATTACCAATGCCGGCGGCGTCGCGGTAATCACGGTAGATGAAATCAGCCGGCAAAAACTGCCTTTCGGCCGCAGCTTAGATCTCTTGGGCGACGCGGACGCGGCGCGCTATGAAGCGGCGCTGCGTAAATTACTGGCTGATCCCAAAGTCAATAACCTGCTGGTCTTATTGACGCCGCAGACCTCGACGGAACCGCTCCAGACCGCTCAGGCGCTGGTCGCGGCAGCCAAAAAATATCCGCGCAAGCTGGTGATGGCCAGTTTCGTCGGGGGTGAAAACGTCAAGACGGCGCGCGCCCTGTTTGCCAAACACGGCTTGCCCTCCTTTGACTATCCGGAAGAGGCGGTCCGCAGTTTCAAGAAGCTGATCGCTTATAAGCAGTCTCTGCTCCGCCTGCGACCCTATCAGGTTTCCGTCCGGCGTCCCGCTCCTCGTCCGGCCAATCCGGATTATCTGGCCGCTTTCCGTTTGTTGCGGCAATATGGCATCCCGGTAGCCAAAATTTCTCGTTATGACGAGAGCCGTCTATCATCTTACGCTTATCCGGCCGTCCTGAAGACGGTCGGTCCGGATTTTTTGCATAAGACGGACACCGGCGGCGTCATTGTTAATCTGCGTACGCCGGCTGAGCTGCGCGCGGCGGCTAACGGCCTGCAGCGCCGGCAGGCCCGATCTTTCCGCCGGCCGGATAATTATCTGGTCGTCCAGGCCCAGGTCGATCATTTCCAGGAAATCATCCTGGGTTTTAAGCGAGACGAGAGCTTCGGGCCGATCATGATGGTCGGACAAGGAGGCATTTATACGGAAATTTTCAAGGATTTTAAATTAGCGGTCAGCGATTTGAACCTGGCCGAAGCTCGGCGCTTGATCAGCGAATTGAAGATTTACCCGATTTTAAACGGCGCCCGCGGTCAGAAAAAATACGATCTCGATGCGCTGGCCCGAACCCTGGTCAAGCTGGCGAGATTAGCCAACGAGCATCCGGAAATCAGCGAATTGGATATTAATCCGCTTTTCCTGTTCCGGCGCGGGGTAGCGGCCGGCGATATCCGAATTATTCTGTAGCTTATATGTATAACGGCCAAAAAATCATCGTCGTCCTGCCGGCCTATAATGCCGCCCGGACCCTGGAGCGGACCGTCCGGGATCTGCCAGCTTCGGTTGATGAAATAATTCTGGTCGACGATCAAAGCGGCGACGAAACGCTGGCGGTCGCCCGCCGCCTCGGCTTATTCGTTTTTGCCCGCGAACGCAACGGCGGCTACGGCGCCAACCAGAAGACTTGCTACCGGCTGGCCTTGGAACACGGGGCGGACATTATCGTGATGATCCATCCTGATTATCAATACGATCCGAAATTGGTCAGGTATTTTGCCGCCTTCATCGCCGACGATTATTTTGACGTGATGCTCGGGACGCGGATCCGCAGCCGGCGGGAAACGCTCGCCGGCGGCATGCCGCGCTATAAGTATCTGGCTAACCGGCTACTGACGATTTTCGAGAACCTGGTTAGCGGCCAGAATCTGTCCGAATGGCATACTGGTTTGCGGGCGTATAGGCGGGAAGTCCTGGAACATATCGACTGGCCGGCCAATTCCGACGACTTTGTCTTTGACAGCCAGGTATTGTTCCAGATCGTCGCCCGCCATTACCGGATCGGCGAGATTCCGGTGCCGGTCCGCTATTTTCCGGAAGCCTCCTCGATCAATTTTTGGCGCAGCTGCCGTTACGGCCTGGGCACCGTCGCTACCGCTTTAAAATACTTAATCGGCGGCTTCAAATAATATTTTAATCTCCATGGTATGGTTAAAACGGCAGGTCCGATAACCGCTAACGACCACCGGCTCCCGGGCCGGTGGCCCTATTTGATTATTTTGATTTTAGGCCTGTTGTTATACGGCCGGACCATGTTTTTTGATTTTGTTTACCTGGATGATAACGCCTTGATTCTGGAAAACTATCCGATCATCAGCCGCGTCCAGAACATCGGCCTGATCTTCGGCCACGACGTCTTTCTTTCCAGTGACCGTTTTTACTACCGGCCTCTTCTGAATTTGTCCTTCATGGCGGACGCGGCCGTGGCCGGTCCTTTGCCGGTGATTTTCCATCTGACCAATATTCTGCTGCATGTCCTGGCCGCCGGCTTATTGTTTTATTTATTGGTCAAATGGCGGCTTAGCCGCTCTTTGGCCTTGTGGCTGTCCTTGGTCTTTTTGGCGCACCCGGTTTTGACGCAGGCGGTAGCCTGGATTCCCGGGCGGAACGACTCGCTGCTTGCCGTTTTCGTCCTGGCCGCCTTCCTGTCTTTCCTCGCTTTCAGCACCCGGCCGCGCCTGCTTTCTTATATCGCTTATCTGGGATTTTTATTCTGCGCCCTGCTGACCAAAGAAAGCGCGGTTTTCCTGCCGGTTCTGGTTATTTTTTATGCCTGTTTCGTCGAACCGGATCGCGTTGCGCCAAGAGACCGCTGGCTGCTTGCCGCCGGTTCGGCGGCCGTCGGCGCCCTGTGGTTCGTCATGCGCCATTTGGCTTTGGGCGGCGAAACCACTTCTTATGCGGCCGCTTTCCTGGATATCGGACAGAACGCGCCGGCGCTGCTGATTTATCTCGGCAAATTGTTATGGCCGTTTAATCTGGCAGTCTTTCCGATATTAGCCGATTCCCGTTTGTGGCCCGGTTGCATCGTCCTGTTGTTATTAGGAGCGGCCGCCTGGCAATCGCGTCCGCGGCGCAACCGTTATTTCCTGTTCAGCCTGCTCTGGTTCCTGCTATTTTTGTTGCCTTCCTTCATTCGCGTCAACGGCTTGCCGGATTTCCTGGAACATCGGCTGTATTTATCATTCATCGGTTTTTTGCTGTTCCTGGCTGAATTGCCGTGGATCAGGTCGCTAGACTTTAACCGGAAAAATGTTAAGATGATAGGCGTGGCGATTCTGTTAATCTTGGCGGCCTTGACTTGGCAGCATAGCGCCGCGTTCAGCGACCGCCTGACATTTTGGCAGGCGGCGGCCCAGGCTTCGCCGCATTCGCCGCTCGCCCAGAAGAACCTGGGTGTCATGTATTACCTGGACGGAGATTTTTCGGCCGCCGAACAGTATTATCAGCGAGCCCTGGCGTTAAACCCCCAGGAGTCGATGGTCCACAACAATCTTGGAGTAATCGATTTATCCCGGCATGATTATGCTTCGGCCGAGCAAGAATTCCGCCGGGAATTAATAGTCAATCCGCGCTATGATAAAGCCTTATTCAATCTCGGCGACTTGGCTTATCGCCAGCGGCGCTATGACGCCGCGGCCGATTTCTGGTCGCAAGCCTTAGCCAGCAATCCGTTTTATCAGGAGGCTTATCAGCGCTTGCGCTCGCTGCCCGGCCGGGAGCAATGGCCGCGCCGGGAACAATGATATTATGATCAAATTACGCGACATCTTCAAACGGCAGATTAACAGCATCACCGCCGCCGCCCTGCTGGTAGCCCTGTCTTCTCTGGCTTCGCGTTTCTTGGGCGTCATCCGCGATCGTATCTTAGCCGGACAATTCGGCGCCAGCCAGACCCTGGATATTTATTATGCCGCCTTCCGGGTGCCGGATCTGGTATATAACCTCGTCGTCTTGGGCGCTTTATCATCCGGATTTATTCCGATCTTTACTTCCTTGGTCAAGGATTTCTCGGCCTCCAGGAGCGAACCAGATCAGGGCGCCGGCCGCCCCAATCAGGCGGCTTGGGAATTAGCTAATAATGTCTTGAATTATTTATTCCTGGGTCTAAGCATCTTGGCGCTCTTAGGCATAGTTTTCGCCGACGGCCTGATGCATCTCATTACGCCCGGCTTCGCGCTGGCGGAGCAGGCGGCGACAGCGGCTTTGACCAGGATTATGTTCTTATCGCCCCTGTTTTTGGGTATTTCCGGTATTTTAGGCGGCATTTTGCAATCCTTCAAACGTTTTGTCGTCTATTCGCTGGCGCCGGTTTTCTATAATCTCGGGATTATCGTCGGCGCCGTATTGTTCGTGCCTTGGTTCGGGGTCTACGGCTTGGCTTGGGGCGTCGTCCTGGGTGCTTTTTTGCATATGGCGATTCAGATTCCGGCGGTCCGCCACCTGGGCTTCCGTTACCGCTTCCAGATCCGCCGCCGCGATCCGGCGACCAGGCAGATCGGCCAGATGATGGTCCCGCGCACCCTGAGCCTGGCGATTTCCCAGATTAATTTAGTGGTCGTGACCGCCATCGCCTCCAGTTTGGCCGGCGGGTCGCTCGCTGTTTTTAATTTTGCCAATAATTTGCAGTCATTTCCGATCGGCATTTTCGGCATTTCTTTCGCCATCGCCGCCTTTCCCTCGCTGGCTGCCGCCGCTTTTAATAAGGATGAATTAACCGCGCATTTTTCCCAGAGTTTCCGGCAGATCCTCTTTTTTATCATTCCTTCGACCGTGCTCATCATCGCCCTCCGAGCTCAGATCATTCGGGTCGTCCTGGGCACCGGGAGCTTTGACTGGCAAGACACGATCCTGACCATGAATACTTTGGGCCTTTTCGCCCTGAGCTTGTTCGCCCAGGCGACGATTCCGCTCCTGGTCCGGGTATTTTATGCTCGCCATAATTCGGCGACCCCGTTCTATATCGGCCTGTTCACGGTCGCCGTCAATACCGCGCTGGCTATTTGGCTGGCGCCGCGCTTCGGCGTGGCCGGCCTGGCTTTAGCTTATTCCATTGATAATATCCTTAACTTTTTACTGTTGTGGATCTGGCTGTCAATCAAGGTCGGAAATTTGGATCTTGGCAATATTATCCGTTCAGTGTTAAAATTTACTCTCAGCGCGGTGGCCGCCGGCGGTGCCGCCCAGATCATGAAAGTCCTGATCTGGCCCTATATCGATATGAGCAGATTCAGCGGCGTCTTTATTCAACTAGTGGTTTCCTCGACTGTCGGCTTAGTAGTTTACGGCGCTTTTTGCTATCTGTTGAAAAGCGAGGAATTTTTCAATCTGATTACGGCGATCGGCCGCCGTTGGCCCTTTAAGAAAGTCGGTCTGGACGACCAGGGCGAAGCTAGAGGAGTCTAATTATCACATTATGTCAGGAAAAACCGATAAAATAAGAAATTTTTGTATCATCGCCCACGTCGATCACGGCAAGTCGACGCTGGCCGACCGGATGCTGGAGATTACCGGCACCGTGGAAAAGCGCAAGATGAAGGATCAGATCTTGGACGGCATGGATATCGAGCGGGAGCGGGGCATCACCATCAAGCTGCAGCCGGTGACCATGGATTATCAGGGTTATCGTTTGAATCTTATAGATACGCCGGGCCACGTTGATTTTTCTTACGAAGTATCGCGTTCGCTGGCGGCGGTCGAAACCGCCATCTTATTGGTCGATTGCACGCAGGGTATCCAGGCCCAGACCCTGGCCAACCTTTATCTGGCTTTAGAGCAGGATTTGACGATCATTCCGGTGGTGAATAAGATTGATTTGCCGGCGGCCGACGTGGCCAAGACCAAGCGGGAGATTGTTGATTTGCTGGGTTGCCGGCCGGAAGAAATTCTGGCCGCTTCGGGCAAGACCGGCGCCGGCGTCGCCGAAATTCTGGCGGCCGTGATCAAGCATGGGCCGGCACCACAGCCGTCATCGCCGCCTGCCGCGTTTGAAGATTTTCCGCGCGCCTTGGTCTTTGATTCCAAATATGACATCTATCGCGGCGTCGTCGCTTATGTCCGGGTCTTTGACGGGACTCTAAATAAGGGGGATAAGATCAAGCTCTTGTCGACCGGCGTAGTCAGTGAGATCCTGGACTGCGGCCTGTTCAAGCCGGACTATTTTTCCACCGGCACTTTGGACGCCGGCGCTATCGGCTACGTTGTTACCGGCTTTCGGGCGGTTGCCGATTGTCGCGTCGGCGATACGCTCACGGCTCGGCAGGGCGTAGCCGAGGCCGCATCCGTTGAGCCCTTGGCCGGTTATAAGGAAGTGAGGCCGATGGTCTTCGCCGGCATTTTTCCCCGCGAGGGCAATGATTTCAAGGAGTTGCGCGAAGCGATGGAGAAATTAAAATTGAATGACGCGGCCCTGGCTTATGAACCGGAGCGCTCGGACGCGCTGGGCTTCGGTTTCCGTTGTGGTTTCTTAGGCCTCTTGCATCTGGAAGTCTTTCAGGAGAGGTTGCGGCGGGAATACGGTCTGGATCTGATTGTCACGGTGCCCAGCGTCGCCTATAAAGTCAGGAAATCCGACGGGGAAGAGGTCATCATCCGGACGCCGCAGCGCTTGCCGGAACCGAACCAGGTCGAAACGATCGAAGAACCTTGGGTCAAGCTGGATATTGTTACGCCGAAATCATATCTCGGGAATGTCATGCAGCTGGCGCAGGAAAAGCGCGGTATTTATAAAAATACAGAATATTTGTCATCCGAAGGCGAAGATAGCCGGACGCTGCTCCACTATGAGATGCCTTTATCCGCTATCTTGACGGATTTCTATGATAAGATCAAAAGCATTTCCGCCGGCTATGCTTCCATTAACTACGACTATCTGGATTATCGGCCGGCGGACGTGGTCAAGCTGGATATCCTGGTAGCGGAAGACATCGTCGAGGCTCTGGCGACTATTGTTTATCGCGATGACGCCTATCGCCAGGGACGGCAGATCGTCGAAATTTTGAAAGATAATTTGCCCAAGCAGCTGTTCGCCGTGAAAATCCAAGCGGCGCTCGGCGGCAAAGTGATCGCCGCCGAAAAACTCTCCGCGTTGCGCAAGGATGTGACGGCCAAGCTCTATGGCGGCGATGTCAGCCGCAAGCGCAAGCTCCTGGAAAAGCAGAAAAAAGGCAAGAAGAAGATGGCCACCGCCGGCAAGGGTAGCGTCGAGATTCCGCCCGATACCTTCGTTAAAATTTTAAAAAGATAATTTATGAAGAGACGCAAAGTGATTAAGATCATTTGGATTATTCTGTCCTTCCTGGTCGTGGTTTCCATGGTGGCCTGGACGGCGATGGTCGGCTTTATCAGTTAATTTATCCTGTCATGAAACAATGGCAAGTCGTTTCGCAGCTTTCAGCCGAGCAGTATCGGCAGCACCCGGACATAGAACCGGTGCTTTTGCAGTTGCTTTATAACCGCGGCCTGTCCACGCCAGCCGATATCGAGGCTTTTTTTGCCGACGGCGCTTACCATGACCCCTTCCTGTTCCGGGACATGGCCGCCGCCGCTGATCTGATCATCAGCCATATCAAAGCCGGCGACAAGATCATCGTCTACGGCGATTACGATGCCGACGGCGTCACCGCCTCGGTCATCCTATTGGAGACTTTACAGATTCTTCAGGCTAAAGCCGAAGTCTACCTGCCGGATCGGGTGTCCGAGGGCTATGGTCTGAATCGCAGCGCTATTGACCAGATTGCCGCGCAGGGCGGCAAGCTGATCGTTACGGTCGATAATGGCATCCGTAACCGGGAGGAAGTCATTTATGCGCAAAGTTTAGGATTAGATATCATTATTACCGACCACCATGTCTTGCCGGAAGATGAAGCGGATCTGCCGCCTTGTTTGTATATTGACCCCGCCGATCCCCATGATCACTACCCTTGGAAGTATCTGGCCGGCGTCGGCGTATCGTTCAAGCTGGTGAGCGCCCTCTTGGCTAAATCCACGTTGTCGGATAAGCAGAAGCAATTAATCAGCGCCAAATGCTTGGATCTGGTAGCGATTGGAACCGTGACCGATCTGGTCAGCCTGCTGGGCGAAAACCGCCAGTTGGTTAAAGACGGCCTGGAGGTATTGAACCAGCATCGGCGCCTGGGGCTTGATGAATTGATTCGGGAAGCGAAAATAAACAGCGGCCGCAAATTAGAGGCTTGGAATATCGGTTGGCAAATCGGACCGCGCCTGAATGCCGCCAGCCGCTTGGCGCATGCTAATAGCGCTTTCGCTCTGCTGACAACCACCGATCCGGCGGAGGCCAGGGAATTGGCCGCCGAACTTAATCGACGCAATTCCCGGCGGCAGCAGATCACGGAAGAGATCATGGCCGCCGTGGAGGCGCAGATCGATCCGGCTAATCTGCCCCTGGTCATTTTTGCCGTCGCCGGTGCGGCACAGGTTTGGAATGAAGGAGTCGTCGGCCTGGTCGCCGGCCGCATCGCGGAAAAATATTATCGTCCGACTTTGATCGTTTCCCGCCTGAGCGAGGAGAGCGAAACGGACGGGGCAGCGGGCCAGGCGGCAGTGGTGGGCCAGGCGGCAGCGGCCTTTAAAGGATCCGGCCGCTCGGTCGAGGAATTCAACCTGATCGCCGCCGTAGAAACCGGCGCCGCTTTTTTGGATAAATACGGCGGGCATCCGATGGCTTGCGGGTTTTCCGTGAAAGGCGAAGAGAATTTGCGCCGTTTCCAGGCTCAGTTGGCGGCGGCGGCCGCCAGTCTGGATCCAGCCCGGCTCGTACCGAAATTAAAGATCGAAGCGGAGCTTTCTTTGGCCCAGATCAATCTGCGTTTGGCGGAAACCATCAATTCCTTAGCGCCTTTCGGACAGAATAATCCGCAACCCCGTTTCGCCAGCTATGATTTGCGGATAGACGATATCGTGACCATGGGCGCCGATAATCAACACGTCAAGCTGCGCCTGTCCGGCGGCGTTACCGGAGCGGCCGCGGCGGTTTGGGCCATCGCCTTCGGCGCCGCGGCGGACTATCAAAGATTCCGGATTGGCGACCGCATTGATCTCGCCTATTATTTGGAAATCAATGAATTCAACGGCCGGCGGGAGCCGCAACTAAAAATCATCGATCTCCGTTCGCGCCAGGATCAAGATTTAAAAAATTAAAATATGAAATTAAGCATCTACACGGACGGCGGCGCGCGCGGCAATCCCGGGCCGGCCGGCATCGGCGTGGCCATTTATGACGAAAGCGGCCGCCTGATCAAAGAAATTTCCGAGTATCTGGGCATCACGACCAATAACCAAGCCGAATACCGGGCCTTGATTAAAGCTTTAGAACAGGCCAGGGAACTGGGCGCCCGGGAGCTAGACTGCTTTTTGGACAGCGAATTAGTCGTCCGGCAGCTGAACCATGAATATAAAGTAAAAAACAAAGACTTAGCGCCTTTGTTTTTAACCGTGCATAATCTGGCTTTGAATTTTTCTAAAATTACCTATACTCTCATTCCCCGCGAGCGTAACGCCGCGGCAGATAAGCTGGCCAACGAGGCGATGGATCGGGCCGCCTAGCGGACATGCAGGTGGCCGCCGGTCGCATAGTCGGTTTTAACGCCGGAGCAGCTGATATATTCATTCAGCACTCGTAAGCCGGCATTCTGTAGCACGGTGATTAGCTTATTGACATTGGAGCAGTCTAAATTGCCGGTCAAGGCCAGATCAGCGCACATGCCGTTATAATGGCAGGTGCTCTTATGTTCGGAGGAGGGGGGATAAGCCTCTGTGACGCGCCAGGCAATGCCGTTTGAGCCCGCCCAAGCGTTTTTTAATTTGTCGTTTAGGTCTTTATTGATCTGGCGGCCGTTTTTAGCCGGGATTTGTGAGTCTAAAGTAACGCAGTTTTCACAAGTCCGTGAATTATTCGGATTTCCGGCGTTAGAAACCGGCTCCAGATCCAATTCCTTGACCGTACCGATGCTAATCGGCTTAAGCTTGATCAGGTCGGGATTAATTTGGATTAAAATGATGTAGGAAGAAAAAAGAATTATCAGGCCGGTAATGCTACCGGCAATAAGCTCTTTTGCCTGGGTAATTCGGGAAGCGTCGCCGCCGGAAATGAGCCAGAGGAGGCCGCCGCCGATCAGCACGAGCGCCGCCAGGATGCCGGCGACACTCAGGCCGTAATTATAGATGGCCTGGATGTATTCGGCTAGCCAGGGGATAGACACTTTATAGCTGCCATCTTCATTCGGGGTGTAGCTGATGGAGCTGGATGGCGTCAGGTTCAATCCCGGGAGAGAAACTTGCAACTCCGGCATGGTAAATTTTGGAGGCTCCGGAGCCTGGGGAACAGTCGGTAGCTTGGTGGTCGTTTTGGTGCAGCAACAGCCCGGCTGGATCGGCTCATTATGAATTATTTTAGCGGCTGGCTTTTCGCCGGTGCACTGGCTGCCGTCAGCCAAAGTTTCGCCGTTCTGGCAGGCGCCGGCGGATCGCCAAGTGCAACCCTCGTAGGCATTTTTAGGGACGCAGCGGTTGTCCTGGGCCGTGAAGTCTTGGTAGAAGACCGTGGCGGCATAGGGGATTGACCGGCAAGCTTCGCCGGTCATATTTTCTGCCGTCACTTCGTTTCGGTCATTAGTCTTTTCGCAACAGCCCAAGACATCGCCGCTGGCGCAGCAGCATTTAACCGTTTCGCCGTTCGGTTTGACCGTGGCTTGGCAATAGCTGGCGTTGGTCGATTCAGTCCAGGCATTGGTCTTCCCGATATCGCCGCAATTGGCATTCAAGGTCCACATGCAATTAGCCTTAGCCGCGAGCGGCGATAACATCAGTCCGATCGCCGCCAGCCAGACAAATATTAATAATTTGGCGTCCTTCATATCTTATAGCGTTTAATATTATCTTCGGCCGCCTGTTGGATGACGGCGATTTCCGTTTCTTTCAGATGTTTGAAGCGTCCTTGTTTCTTCAGATATTCGGCGACCGGCTTGGCTTGGAAATTGTTGTTGATGCTGGAGCCGGTCAACTTGCCGTTTTGATATTCCAGCAGCGGATACAGGCCGGTCTGGACGGCTAATCTGCCCATCATCACCGCTTCGTCACTATTGATTTTCCAGCCCGGGATGCAGGGAGAGAGGATCTGGAGATAGCTCGGCCCATTGGTCGCGAGCGCCCGCTTGACCTTAACCGTGATATCGTCAGGGAATCCGGCGGTTGATTGGGCAACATATTTTACACCGTGGGCCAAAGCAATGGCGAGCATATCCTTCTTGGCTTGGGTCGAACCGATAGCGCTAGTGCCATCGGGGGTCGTAGTCGTGCTGGCGCCATAAGGCGTGGCGCCGGAAGCCTGGATGCCGGTATTAGAATACGCTTCGGTATCATAGCAGATATATAGGATATTTTCGCCTCTTTCCCACATGCCGCTGATCAGTCCGATGCCGATGTCATAAGTACCGCCGTCGCCGCCTTGAGCGACTACCTTGGTCCGCTTATCGCCCTTTTGCGCCAAAGCGGCGCTGATGCCGGAAGCGACGGCCGCCGCGTTCTCGAACAGGGAATGGATCCAGGGCAAGCCCCAGGCGCTTTGCGGATAGGCGGTGGTCGTCACCTCCAAACAGCCGGTCGCATTGGCGATAATCGTGTTTTCGTCTAAGCCGCGCATAACGGCCTGGACCGCGACCAGTTGGCCGCAACCGGCGCAGGCGTTGTGGCCGGGCGCGAAGCGGAATTTAGGTTGATTGGCCATTCTTAATTTATTTACATTTACATTCGACATAAACACTGTTTAGATCTATACCAAAAATCCAATCCGCGACAACTAAAGGCACAATCGGCGTTAGGTTATTCTCGTCATTGCAGGCTATTACCGAGGACTCTATGCTGCCTAAAGCTTCTGTGAAAAAATTACCGTCCCTCGGGCTGGCATTGCAATCGCCGCCCTGATATTTATCATTATCCTTTCCGTTAGGCTTGCCGGTGCCGCATAATCCTTGCTGATTCGCACATTCATAATCTTGGGTGTTCGCCGCGCACAAGTTTCCGGTTTGACTGCAAGGCACACATTTGATTTTGTTAACACCGTTAGGGTCCTTAAATGTTTTGCAGTAGCCATTGGTGCCCTTGAATTCGCAGCTGCTATGTTCCGGCAAGGGTTTGGCGGCGTTGTTTAAGCAAGCGATCATGCTGGCCGCTTCATCTTCCGAAGCTTTCACCTCATTGCGGCAGCAGCAGTCATATAGTTTGCCTGTCGAGCAAGCCGTTGCCGGCACGCCGCCGATCAGGGAATTACAAACGCCTTGGTTAGTGCTGCGCCAGGGACTGGTGGCTGCTATCGTGTCATGGCCGCCCCCGCCTTCACATTTGCTGCCTACGTCAATACATTTCCATTCGCAAGCGATCTGTGACTTGGCTGGCGGAATGACCTGGGTAGTAATTACTTTCATTTTCAGCAGATCCGGGTTGATGGTGTTCAGGATGATCCAGGAACAGAACAGGATCACTAAGCCGGTGATGCTGCCGGCGATGAGTTCCTTGGCCTGCGTGATGCGCGATTCATTGCCGCCGGAAATCAGCCATAAGACGCCGCCGCCCATCAGGACGAGCGTGGCTAAAATGCCGGCGACGGCCAGGCCGTAATCATATATCGCCTTGACATAGCGAGCCAATAAACTGCTGGTCATCACGCCGTCTTTATAGCTGCCGACAGTCGTAGACGCCTGGTCCAAGCCCGAGCCGGTTACCGGCAAAGGGACGGAGGGATAATAATCCAAGGGTGTGTATTTTTGGTCGGTTGGAGCCGTCTGTTCGAAATCGAATCGGATTGCAGGCTTGGTGTCAGCTTGAGCCTGGGCTGGCGTCGCTGATCCGATGGTGTTACCGCATAAGCTTAGAAATACCGCCGCGGTTAAGACCAATTTTAGAATTTTAGGCTTGATCATATCTGTCCGATGAATTTTAAATAGGCGTTATGTTTCGGCACGTCCCGGATTATCCGGTCTGCCATTTTTTCCGTGACGTCGCGTCCGCCCAGGCCGACGATATAATCCTTCAGCCGGATTTTTTGGCACCCACCCGCCGCCGCCAACGCGGCGGCGATGTCGGAGTATAGGGGGCCGGCTTGTCCGAGGCTGACGGCTTTTTCGATGACCGCGACATTTTTTGCCCGTCCCAGCACGGCAACGACCGCCGCGGCCGGGAAAGGGCGGTAGGTTTTTATCTTTAACAACCCAGTCGTCTTATGTCGGCGCAAGGCAGCTTGTATGGTGCCGGTCACGGAGCCTAAAGCCACCAGAACGGCGGTCGGTTTTGGCGGTCCGCTATATTCCAATAGGCCGTTGTCTATCGGCTCGGCCGGCTTGATATTGAAGACCTGCCGGAGCCGCCGATTTTCCCGTTCGATAACTTTTAAGCTGGCGACCAGGTCTGATTGCAGCTGTTCCCTGGTTTCCATATAATGCTGCGGACCGAAGAAAGCGCCCAGCGTCACCGGCCGCCGAGGATCGAGATAAGTGCCGACGTTCGGCCGGTAAGGCGGCAAATAACGCTTGACCAAAGTCGCCGCCGGAATGATTATTGGTTCATAAGAATGGGTGAGAATGAAGCCGTCCACATTGACCATGACCGGCAAATGCAATGATTCGGCCAGGCGATAGGCCAGGAGATGCTGATAGACTGCTTCCTGGTTGGTGCCGGCGAACAACTGGATCCAGCCGGCATCGCGTATGCTCATGACATCGCTATGATCGTTCCAAATATTTATGGGTGAAGAAACAGACCGATTGGCGCAAGTCATGACTACGGGCAAGCGCATGCCCGCGATATTATAAATGACTTCGGTCATCAGCAGGAGGCCCTGTGAACTGGTAGCGCTGTAGACCCGGACGCCGGTCGCGCTGGCGCCCAGGATAATCGACGCCGCGGCGAATTCGCTTTCCGCTCTGAGGTATGCGAATTTCGCCTCGCCTTGAGCCTTCATCTTGGCCAGGTCTTCCACGATGTGCGTCTGGGGCGTAATCGGATAAGCGGAAACGACCGCCGGATCGATCAGCCGGACGATGCGGGCGATAGCCTGCGAACCCTCCAGAATTTGTCGAGACTGATTATTCATATTAATAATCGTTTTTCATACTGATCGCTTCGACCGGACATTCGTGCGCGCACAGCGCGCAGCCTTTGCAGTAGTCCAGGTCGGTGATCGGTTTTAGTTTCGGCGAACCGGCCCCGGGCGCCATGCGGATACAGGCCTCCGGACAGAGCTTGGCGCACAGCGCGCAGCCGATACAGACCGACAGGTCGGTGACCGGTTTCTTAGTCCGCCAGGCCCCGGTCTTATTGGCTAAACTGCTGTTGGGTGCCGTTGCTAATATCGGTTTGCTGTTCATAGCTTATTGTTCGTAATCGCGGGTAACGGCCGCAATATTTTTAGCGATGATCGCCTCGCCCTTATTCGCGAATTTTTGATTAATGGCTTTCCTTAGGGCGGCCAGGCTGACTAAGCCGGTGTGCTTGGCAAAAGCGCCGAGGATGACCGTGTTGACTATATTGCGTCCGAAGATTTCCAGAGCGATCTCGGTGGCCGGCGTGAAATAGGGATGCTTGAACCGGGCGCTGAGTTCCGGCCAGTTGTTTTTAGGAGCATTGATGATGACCGCAGTATTCCGGGTCGCGCCGCTAAAGATGTCGACCGTGCCGATAAGCGTCGCATCCTGGATGATCAGGATGTCCGGCCGGTAGACCTGTTCGCGGGTGATGATCGGCTGGTCGGCGATGCGGGCATAGGCCTGGATAGGCGCGCCGGTCCGTTCCACGCCGAAATTAGGGAAGGCTTGCGCTTCATGCCCCTCGTAGAAAGCCGCAATGGCGATAAGTTCGGCGGCCGTGACGACGCCCTGGCCGCCGCGGCCGTGGATGCGAATATTATGCATGTTATTTGGTTATGCCGCTGATCAGTTCGCGGAATTTCTGTTCGTTCAGAGCGCCGTAAAGATAAAAATTATTGACGAACCAACTGGGCGTGCCGACGATTTGCAGGCTGTTGCCGTCATCATAGTCTTTGCGGATCGGATTCAGGTATTTGCGGTCGCTGAGGCAGGCGCTGAATCGTGCGGTATCCAGCTGCAGGCTTTCGGCCAGCGCTGCCAGTTTGCCCGGCCGGGCGCTGTCATTAGTCGTGAGCTCATCCTGATGGTCGAAGAGCAGATCGTGCATGTCCCAGAACTTGCCCTGTTCGCCGGCGCAGCGGGCGGCCATCGCCAGATCGATAGAATCGCTGTTGCGCAAGTAATCGCGCCAGACCACTTTCAATTTGTCGTTGTATTCCAAGGCTAATTTTTTGATGACCGGCGCCGACTCCTTGGAATAGGGGCAGGCGAAATCGCCAAATTCCACGATGGTCGCCTGGGGCGTCCGGCGGCCCAGATAATAATTCGTACCGTCGCCGTTTATCGCCGCCAAATAAGCGGTTCGTTCTTCGGCGCTCATCGCCCGACCCTGTCCGGCCAGGATTTGTTGGGCGGTTTTGACGACGTAGATGCTGGCTAAGGCCAGGAGGAGCAAAATCAGTCCGGCTAAAACCAGAATTAGGCGGCCCCACCATTTCTTATACCAGGGCAAGAGTATCCGCCGGTGGCGGGCCTTCATAGCCGCGAATTTTAACCGTTCGTTCAGGCTGGTATCCAGGCTCATAAAATTGAAAAATCGGTTAATTTAAACTATACTCTATTATATCATAAGATATGAAAATAATCTCTTGGAACGTGAACGGCATCCGGGCGGCGATTCGTAAAGGTTTCGGCGAATTCCTGGTTACGGAACGGCCGGACATCCTTTGCTTGCAGGAAATCAAGATTTCCGCGGCCGCCCAGGCGGCTACGGAATTTGATTTTCGCGGTTATGACGAATATTGGAATTCCGCTCTCCGGCCCGGTTACAGCGGTACGGCCATATTGGTCCGGACCGGCTTAACCGGCATCAAGTCCGTCACCAAAGGATTGGGAGTTGAGAAATTCGACCGGGAAGGCCGGGTCCAGGTTTTAGAAGCCGCCCGTTTTTATCTATTGAATGTTTATTTCCCTAACGCCAATCATGAATTATCCCGCCTAGGTTATAAGACGGAATTCAATGATGCTTTATTCAAATTCGTCCGCAAACTGGAACGGCGCAAGCCGGTCATCGTGACCGGCGATTTCAATGTCGCTCATACCGAACTTGATTTGGCGCGGCCCAAGGAGAACGAAGGCAATGCCGGTTTTACGGTCGAGGAACGAGCGTGGATGACCAAATTCCTAGCCTCCGGATTTGTCGATACCTTCCGGGCCAAGCATGGCCGCCGGGTGCAATATTCCTGGTGGAGCTTCCGGGCCGGCGCCCGGGCCAGGAATGTCGGCTGGCGCATTGACTATTTCTGCGTCTCGGCTAAACTGGAAAGATTGGTCAAGCAAGCTTTTATCCTGGACCAGGTCGGCGGGTCCGACCACGCCCCGGTCGGTCTGGAAATATAGCGTTTTCCAAGCCGGTCGCCTCCAGCAGGCGTCGCGATAAATATTTAAGCCTTATCATATATGTATGATCATCGGAGCATAGAACGCAAATGGCAGGAGAATTGGCGTGCCGCTAATTTATACCGGACTGGCGCGGATCCGGCTAAGCCCAAATATTACATCTTGGACATGTTTCCTTATCCTTCGGGCGCTGGTTTGCATGTCGGCCACCCAAAGGGCTATATCGCGACCGATATCGTCGCCCGGCTGCGCCTGATGCAGGGCTATAACGTCCTGCATCCGATGGGCTGGGATGCCTTCGGCCTGCCGGCCGAAAATTACGCGATCAAGAATAAGCTGCATCCGCGGGTCGCGACCGAAGCCAATATCGCGACCTTCAAGCGGCAGCTGGGGATATTAGGGTTGTCATACGATTGGGAACGGGAAATCAATACGACCGATCCGCGGTATTATAAATGGACGCAATGGATTTTTCTCCAGATGTGGAAGCGCGGTTTGGCCTTTGAGTCTTATGAGCCGATCAATTGGTGTCCGTCCTGCCAGACCGGCTTGGCCAACGAAGATCTGGAAGACGGCAAATGCGAACGCTGCGGCAGTGCCGTCGAGCAGCGGCCGATGCGCCAATGGGTCCTGAAGATTACCGATTATGCCGACCGGCTCTTGACCGATTTGGAAAGATTGCCAGGCTGGGAAGAACCGATCAAGGAAATGCAGCGCAACTGGATCGGCCGCAGCGAAGGAGCGGAAATCGAGTTCAAGATCCAAGATACGGATCAGGCCGTTAAAGTCTTCACCACCCGGATAGACACTATCTTCGGCTGCACTTATGTCGTTTTGGCGCCGGAGCATCCGCTAGTGGCCGGTTTACAAGCGCGGATCAAGAACTGGCCGGCGGTTGAGTCCTATTTAGCCGCCGTCAAGAATAAGACGGATTTGCAGCGGACCGATCTGAATAAAGAGAAGACCGGCGTGGCGCTGGCGGGACTGGCCGCGATCAATCCCTTCAACGGCAAAGCCGTACCGATTTTCATTGCTGATTATGTCCTTAATTCCTACGGTACCGGCGCCGTCATGGCCGTCCCGGCGCATGACGAGCGGGATTTTGAATTTGCCGAAAAATATGATTGCCCGATCCGCAAATCAGTGGCCGATCCGGCCGATCCGGACAATAAGGTTTTCGGCGGCTGTTATACGGCCGACGGCGTGCTGGTCAATTCCGGAGAGTTTTCCGGTTTGGCCTCGGCGGCGGCCCGGCGGAAGATGATCGCCTGGCTGGAACAGAGCCGGCTGGGCGTCAAGCGGGTTAATTATAAGATCAAGGATTGGGTCTATTCCCGCCAGCGGTATTGGGGCGAACCGATTCCGCTCATCCATTGCGCCAACTGCGGCGTCGTGCCGGTACCGGAAGACGAATTGCCGGTCGTCTTGCCGGAAGTAGAAAGCTATGAGCCGACCGGCACCGGCGAATCGCCGCTAGCCGCTATCGCCGACTGGGTCAACGTCAAATGCCCGGCTTGCGGCGGAGAGGCCAAGCGGGAAACCAACACCATGCCGCAATGGGGCGGGTCTTGCTGGTACTATTTGCGGTATATGGATCCGGATAATGAACGGGTCTTGGTTGATAAGCAGAAAGAAGCTTATTGGTCGCCGGTCGATTTTTACGTCGGTGGCGCCGAACATGCGACGCGGCACCTGATTTACGCCCGGTTCTGGCATAAGTTCTTATACGATATCGGCGCCGTGCATTATGACGAGCCGTTTACCAAACTGAAGCATGTCGGTCTGATCATGGGCGAAGACGGGCGCAAGATGAGCAAGCGTTGGGGCAACGTGATCAATCCGGACGAGATGGTTGATAAGTTCGGCGCGGACGCGCTCCGGGTTTACGAAATGTTCATGGGTCCTTTCGAGCAGGCAGCTAACTGGAATACGAACGGTCTAGTCGGTACGCGTAAATTTTTAGAGAAAGCCGAGCAGTTGCTCGCCAAGCCGCTGCCGGTCCGGCCGGATAAACGGCTTTTATCCCTATTGCATAAGACGATCAGGAAGGTCGGGTTGGATATTGATAATTTCCGCCTGAATACCGCCGTCTCCGCCCTGATGATTCTGGTCAATGAACTGACCGACTATAAACAAGCCGCTCAAGCCTGGCCCTTCGGTTCGGCTGAATTCGCGGTTTTCCTCCAACTGCTCGCACCTTTCGCGCCGCACCTGAGCGAAGAGCTTTGGGAACGGCTCGGCCGCCCGGACAGCATTTTCCAATCAGCCTGGCCGGCCTATGACCCCGCCCTGGTTAAAGATGAGAATATCAATCTGGTCATTTCTATCAATGGTAAACTGCGGGCGACTTTAGTCGTGCCGGCTGATATCTCGGAAGCGGCGGCGGTCAAGCTAGCGCAGGATACTGCCGCCATTCAGAAATGGCTGGCCGGGAAACAAGTGATAAAGACTGTTTTTGTTCCCGGGAAATTGCTCAATCTGGTTATTAAATAAGCTGGGCTTCATGGCTGATTTATTAGCTAAAACTAGAGAAATATGTCGGATGTTTGAAATCCGTCCCGCTCGTTCGAAAGGGCAGAATTTTTTGATTAATGAGCGGATTTATGAGGATATTATTCGAGCGGCCGAATTGCAGCCTGATGATATCGTCTTGGAGGTCGGTCCGGGCTTAGGTTTCCTGACCGCCCGTCTCGCGCCGCTCGTGAATAAGGTTATCGCCGTAGAATTGGATGATCGCTTAGCCGGCTATTTACAAACCGGCATCGCGGCGCAAGGCGTCACTAACGTCGAGATCATTAATGCCGATATCCTGCATTTCGATATTGCTCGCCACTTGCCGGCCGGCCGGCGCCGCTACCAGATAGTGGCTAATTTGCCTTATAATATTACTTCTTTTTTCTTGCGCCGATTTCTGGGAGGCGAACCGCGACCGGACCGGCTGGTCTTGATGTTGCAGCAGGAGGTAGCGCAACGCCTGGTCGCCCGGCCGCCGGACATGAGCCTACTGGCCGTTTCCGTGCAATATTATGCCCGGCCGGAAATTATCCGGACAGTCAAGGCCGGAAATTTTTGGCCGGAACCGGCGGTTGACAGCGCGATCGTCAGGATCGACCGGCCATCGGCCGCTACTGATCCGGCCGGTGCGGCTCCGGAGAGCCGGGAGACGGACCGGCAGTTTTTCCGTTTAGTCAGAATCGGTTTCAGCGCCAAGCGTAAAATGCTGAAAAACAATCTGGCGGCCGGCCTGCATTTAGCCCCGTCGATTATCGCTGCCGAGCTACAAAAGGAGGGATTTGATCCGAAAGTCCGGGCGGAAGATTTATCCGTCCAAGATTGGCGAAAATTATTTGCGGCTTTACGGTCGTTTATGGTATAATAAAATCAATTAAAACTATTATTTTTTAGCCATGCGTGATTCCAGCGCTGATCCGGGCCGCCTGCCGCGTGCCCAGAAAATAGTCGTCATTATCCTGGCCGTTTTAGCCGTGGCGATCATCGTTTTTTGGGTTTGGCAGATCCGGATGCAAGTCAACCAGCCTTTTGCCGAGCGGACACCCGACACCAAGGGCAGCATCGCCAGCTCAACTGATCTGGCTGCCGTCCTGAAGGGCCGGGACACGGATAGCGACGGCTTATCCGATTACGACGAAATTTATACCTACCGAACCTCGCCTTATCTGGAAGATACGGACAGCGACGGTTTATCCGATCAGCAGGAAGTAGACCAGGGGACCGATCCGAATTGCCCGCAGGGACAGGATTGCAGCGTGAGCGCGCCGGTAGAGCCGAGCAGCCCGACAGTCGCGACGACTACTATGCCGGCCGCCGATCTGAACGCGGCCGGCGCCGATGCGGCCGCCTTGCAAAATGCTTTAAGCGGTCAGGTGGATGCGGCCGCCTTGCGAGCGCTCTTGATTTCCGCCGGGGCTGATCCGACCGATTTAGAGAAGATCAGCGATGCCGATCTGATGGCCAGCTATCAGGCTACTTTAAATAAGCAGAATCAAAATCAACAATAAAATGTCTTCTTTCTTAGGGTTAAAAAAGAAAAAGACGGGGCGCCCGGCCAACCGATTAGCGGCCTTCCTGCTCGCGCTCAGCTTCATATCCGTTTTAATTTTGCCGCTCAGGCCGGCGCAAGCCCAGTTCGGCGGTTTCGTGACCGATATCGGCAATACCATGGTCAATACGGCGGCCTGGATCTGGGACAAGACCTCGACCGTTATTTGGGAGGCCATTCAAAAGGCCGGCTCTATCGCTTTCCAGCGAACCCTTTCCTCGGCTTTGAATAAGATCGCTTACGACGCCGCCAACTACATCGGTTCCGGCGGCAAAGGACAAAAACCGCTGTTTGTGACGCAAAGCTTGGGCGACTATCTGTTGCAGGCCGGCGATGAAGCGGCTGGCACTTTTATTGAGAGCTTCGTCAATAATCTGAACGCGCCGGATCAGAACATGACTTGCCAGAGGCAATATGATTCTGATGTCGAGACCTGTTCCGACGTATTTTTTGACGACGCGACCAGCTACCGTTATTGCATTACCCAGGCCGATATAGCGGCGACAGAGTGCGCGTCCAAGAACGCCAATTCCAGCAATGTCGGCAACGTCACGCCGTCTTTTAACGTCTGCAGCCCGTCCTCGATAGAAGCGAAGATCAGGATCGGCTTGGGTCTGGTCGACCAGACCCGGCCGCAAGGGCCGAACTGCACGGCTTCCCAGATGATCAAGAGCTGGGGCGATGATATCAACAAGAAGATCAGCGATCTCCGCGACCCTAATTATCTCAATCTCTTCACCAGTATTTTTGATCCGCGTTCCAATGACGTCGGCATCTATGTGACGGCGCGATCCGATCTTTCCAGCCAGGCTAATTTTAAGAAAGAGGTCACGCAGAGCGACTTCATCACTAATAAAGGTTTTCTGGATGTCCGCGACATTTCTGGCGCTATCCAGGGCGTGCCCGGCGAGGCGCAGCGGGAAGCGGACGCCGCCGCCAAGGCTCGCCAAGACGCCTTAGGCAAGACGACCGGCGACATTCTGGTCGATTCCGCCAATATTTTCTTGAATCAATTATATATCGCCGCTTTCAATAATTTATTGCAGAACCTGGCCAAGAAATCCGGCGGCAGCAGCAACGCCATTTTAACCAATCCGGAAAGCGACCCGGGCGCCAGCCAGGGAACGACCGCCGTGAAACAGCTGACCACTTCGTTATTACAGCCGAAATTCGGTGTTCGCGCCGATTATGATATTTTGTCCTCCTTGGCGATTTGTCCGGACCCGAAGAATCCCGGACCGGACAACTGCGTAATGGACGACAAGTTCATGCAAGCGATTACCGAAAAGAAGACGGTAGCGGAAGCGATCCGCGAAGGATATCTGCACGGCGACTGGCAGATTACGGCCGATAGCACCGGCGACAGCTATAATCGCAGCTATGCTTTGCGCAATCTCTTAATTTTGCGCAAATACCGGATCTTGCCGGCCGGCTGGGAAGCGGCCGCCCAGCAGCTTATTGCCGACCCGGAACATCCGAAGAAAGCGACGCTTAACGATCTGGTCTCCTGTTTCGACCGCAATGACCAATATAATTCTTTCAGCGCCGATTTCTTGCCGGATCGCGCCTGGTGCGAAGGCTTGGTCGACCCGAACTGGGTTCTGAAGGCGCCTTTGAATTATTGCAAGAAAGAAGGAGTCGGCGCCCAGATCATCGATCTGAACGTCATCGGCGGATACGGCATGTCTTCCAGCACCTTGAGCATCACCCGGGCGGACGGTTACTGTGCCGACAACCAGACCTGCATCAAGGAGAAGAGCGACGGCAGCTGCGAAGCTTATGGCTACTGCACAGGCGAAAAACGGACCTGGGCCTTTGATTCCGAGGCCTGCGAGCCGATCAATAATACTTGTCAGTCTTTTTCCGACGCGTCCGGTCGCCGCTTTTCTTATCTGAAGAATACGCTTGATTATGCCGGCTGCAATTCCAATAACGCCGGTTGTCGGCAATATGCTTTGGTTGGCGCTTTTGCCACTTCCACTCAGACCGTGGCTTGGAGCGGCGGCGCCGTCCGTTACTTCAATAAGACTCTCGGTGTTTGCTCTAATGCTGAAGAAGGTTGTACGGCCTTACTTCGCCTCAAGCCGACCTGGGGCGCCAACCTGGTCATGAATTCGAATTTTGGCAACGATCAGATTGGCGACAGCGCCGTCAGCGGCCGACTTAATGATTGGCCGGTGTACGGCCAGGGGCTGATTGTTGACGGCAGCCAGGAGCCGGGCGGCACGAGCGGCAAAGTCTTGCAACTTTCCGCTTCATCCGGCGTGGCCGGCCTCTATTCCGATGCCGGACACTCGCTGCTACCGGCCAATTTCCAGATTATCGCCGGCCAGTCCTATACGGTGAGCGCCGATGTTTATTTGGCGGCTCATGACGCGTCTGGCGCCGGGGTCAAATTGAATATTGGGAGCGGCGAGAATATGATTTCCGCCGGCACGACGGCGTTAAACCGCTGGCAGCACCTGACCGTGACCATGCCGGCGGGCAATTCCTATAATGAGCCGGCTTTTAGCCTGACGGCCGGCGCCGGAGCGATTTTCTATGTCCAGAACCTAAAATTCGAGATGAGCGATTGGGAGACCGCTTATACCACTTACGGCGCGGCTAAATTCTACGAGCGATTATTGCCGCCATATCTGGAGAAAGCCTGTTATGTTAATGCGACGGGTGGGACCAAGGACTATAATCTGCGTGCGGACGCGCCGGCGATTTGCGGCAACTATGCCCGCAAGTGCAATCGGGAAGAAGTCGGTTGCGAATTATATACCTCGGTCTCCGATCGGTTCTCGGTCGGAGCCAAGACTACGAGCGCCGATTATTGTCAGGCCGAATGTCTGGGTTACGATGTTTATGTTGCCAAAGCCAGCTATTTCAATATTGCGACAGCGGACAAGCTGATTCCGGCCAAAGCTACGGACTGTCGGGCGTCGGCGGCCGGCTGCAATGAATTCACTAATTTGGACGCCCTGAACCAGGGCGGGGAACAGAAGGAGTACTATACGCAGTTGAAGCAATGCATTAAGCCGGACACCAACAGTTGCGCCAATTTTTATTCCTGGGAAGGGACGGCTAGCGGTTATCAGCTCAAGGCCTATAGCCTGAAAAAGAGCGGCAATGAGCCGGCCGTCACCGCCCCGGAAGTAACCGGCGATGGAGACGCTTTATGCGACGCCGCCATTTACCATCTGCCGGCCAGCGATCCGCGCTATAATCCGGATTGCCGGGAATTCTATAACGCCGCCGGCCAGGTCTCCTATCATCTCAATTCCCGGACCTATACTTGTTCCGACGATTGCCATACTTACCGGATGACGGCGAAGAACGCTGGCAATGTCTGCCTGAATGGCGGCACCTGGGACGCGGTGTCCGGCGCTTGTATCTATAAAGCTATTCCGGGAGAAGGGCAGATCTGTCGAGCCGAAGAAAACGGCTGCCGCGAATATAATGGCAATAATGGCAGCAATGTCCGACTTTTAGCTTCTTATGACTTTGAAAACGGCGCTGGCGGCTGGTTTTCACCGGTCGGCGGCGCCCTGCAGATTACCAATATCGCTAACAATAAGGACGGGCATTCATTACTGATACCTGCTCATGTTCCGATCGAGCTGCCGGTCAGCCGCCTGGTGCGTTCCGGTTCGGCCTATACCATTAAATTCCTGGCCCGCTCGGGAGTCGATACTGATCTGCGCGTCTATTTCCAGAACCCCAATACCAGTGCCAGCACTGATTTCTCCACCATTACGGTCAAGGGCGGCAACGAATGGCGCATCTATCAGGCTAATCTGCCCGCCTTGGATCACGCGGTCGGCCAGCCGAACGCCAGCTATCCGAACGGCGAAGTAATGTTCGTGGGCAGCGACAACGGCGATCTTTATCTTGATAATTTCATTCTATCGGAGATCGTTGACCGCTATTATCTGATCCAGGGCTCCAGCCAAGTGCCCGATGCCTGTTATTATGATAATCAGAACCGGTATCAAGGCGCTGACTTTAATCTCGGTTGCGCCCAATATACCGATCGCAACAACCTGAAGCATAATCTGCACCGTTTTACCCAACTCTGTTCCGATTCGGCGGTCGGATGCGAGCAGATGATCGATACCAAGAATTATTCTCCCTATGGTGCCGGTTTCTGGGAGAAGGGAGTCGCCACGTCCAGCTGCGATACCGCCAACAATCCGGATTGCGTCAAAGTAGAGGGCGATAGCGCGATCTATGCCGTTTATGACCAGACCAAGCTCTGTACGGCCGCCAACCAGGGCTGCAGCCGTTTAGGCGAAGGGCAGGGCGGTGCTAATTTTACCGGCTGGTCAGATGTTTTCAAGAACAATAACCCTGATAATTATGATACAGCCCTTTGCAGCCAGGCTAATGTCGGTTGCGAAGCCTGGCAGAGCGAGGACGACAACACAACCAGCTATTTCAAGAACCCCGGTTCGGCGGTCTGCGCTTATCGGACCAGCACCAATCCCGGCGTTATCGGCAAGCGCTGGTTCAAGGTGCCGGTCAAGCGTTGCGATGTTAACGGCAACGGCGCGATAGATATCGCCACGGAAGGGAAAGGGATAATTTGCTCCAGCGACAGCAATTGCGGCAGCCGCAAATGCCTGATCGATAATAACGACTATGAATGCCCGGTCACCTATACTAAGACCATCGGGTTCGGCGGTGCCGGCGGTCAGATCCCGACGCCGCTGGGCAATGCCGGCCAATGCACCGCGGCCGCTTCCGGCTGCACGGAATATATCGACCCGGTAACCAAGTTTGCCCAGAATCTGGTAGAAAATCCCGGCTATGAAACCGTTTTCGGCAATCTGGACGGCTGGGGGGCGGCGGCGAAACAGAAATGGAACGGCGCCGTACCGGGCATCGGCCAGCAGGCCGTCAAATTAGAACCCTATAAATTATATAGCGCGGTGGCTATTAATGCTTCGGAGGCCAGTCCGGTGAGCCTGAACTTCCTGCATGTCGCTAGTCGTTTGGGGGATGATAACCTCTTAGCCGCGGCGACCAGCACCTTCGTGCTCGCTAATAGCCAGCCGGTGATTTTCGATGCCTTGAATAATTCGGCCGTTCTCATCACCGGCGGCGCCCTCGGCAAGACTATCAGCCTTAAAGAACTGGCGGTTGATTATCAATTAAAGAAGAATATTGACAAGAGCGGCTGCCAGGGACAGACCAAATTCGATAACGGCTGCATCCTGTTCAATGAGCGGGCAGTCAACGGCGCCGCTCCGGTCAGCTTGAACAGCGACGCTTATGCCACGCCGGACGGATCTACGCCGGTGCTCTGCAGCCAGACCGGCTCCTGCACGGCTAACCAGCTTATAAAGGTGCGGCCGGATCGGGTCTGCGCTCGTTGGTTGGACTGCGTCAGCTATACCAAGGATCCGGACACCCAGAAGAAGACCTGTTATGCTTTCGGCGAATGCGACCGCCTGGACGATAAGGGCGAATGTGCCGATTTCCTCAACCCCAACCCCTCTCCTTTCGCCTTGAATCCAAAAACGGACCAGAACGCAAGCGGCTATTCTCTGGCCGGCCATTACGATCTCAGCGACATGGTTCTGGCCGGGCGCAGCTTGGATCAGGATTTCCGTTATGATTTTGAAAGCGGCCAGACTCGTCCCGACCAATGTTCCGGCGCCCTGACTACCAATTGTGTCATTGATAATCCTGATTTGGCCGGCAGTTTTGGTACGGATTATCCGGCCCATGGGTTGTCCTATCTGAAAGTCGGCTCCACCGATTATCCTTTAGCGCAGAATATCGTTGCCAAACCGGCTTCCAGCACGGACGAATACTTCATCAGCTATCTGGTCAATACCAAGGATTCCGGTGGCTCTTTCGCGACTATTACCTTTACCGATCAGAACGGTTCGGTTATCAAGGCTACTTCCAGCGCGCCGACCGGCTGGCAAAGAAAGGTGCAAAAATTAAATTTCGGTTTGGGCAAGAAGATCATGACAGTCGCTTTATCGTCAACCTCCAATACCGCCCCCGGTCCGGTCTATTTTGACGATATCAGCATCGCGCCGGTCTTGAAAATGTCGGGCGGAGACGATATTGCCGCGCCGGAATGCCGGTTGTATCCGTCGACGACTAGTCTGACTTGCGAGAACCGGAACCAGAACGTAGTGTCCGACGGCCTGGAAGGCTACTGCTTGCAATATGATCCGGCTAATCCCAAAGTCTGCTTGCTCTGGTATCCGATGGATAATATCCCCTTGCCGTCCCGTTCGGTCCTGGGCTATGACGGCAATTTCCCCTTGAATTTCTGTACGGCGGTAAGCGGCAACTTCGCGCTGGTGGAGAAGCGGGTAGGGTATCATTTGAAAGGGTTTCCCTCTAATGAATGGCGTTTATGCGGCGAGAACGGAGAGACCCATCCATATGATGATGGCACCAATGATGAATGTACTAATTTTGGCCGTGCTTATACTGGTAGTTGCGGTAGTGGCGGCGAATATTATTGTCCGGCCGATTATGACCTTTTGGTCTCCGTTAAGAAAGGGGACGGCGGCGCTTCCCAGGGCCATTTCAACCTGATGTGCGTGCCTAAGAAGGATAAATTATTGATAGTGACAAATTCCCAGGCTACTTCCGAACAATCAGCCAATGGCGGCAACTGGGAAACTTGCCAGATGAATAAGCAAGGCTCTTATCATGTTGAAGGCTACGGCGTCCATAACGGCTTCCAGGGCTGCGAAGGCGCGGGCGGCGGTGTTTCCGGCTGTAATTATCCGCAGCCGAGTTTGCGGATATATGATTATAGTAAAGATTATAGTCAATTTGCCTCTTCAGAGGCGGAAGCTAAATTGGGCGTTATCCCCGGCTTAAACTCAGGCGCGGCCGCCGATGCTAGTTATTTTCATTTCAATTGTACGAACCTAATCCAGGCCGTGGAGGCTACCGGTGCTAATAATGCCTGGGTGCAGCGCAATAAGGCTGATTCCGGATTTGTCTTAAAGTCGTCGCTTTTTGTTTCCGATTACGGTCAGGCTCTCGCTAGCCCGCCTTTCGGCGCCGCTAGCATCGGCCGCAATGTCGGTGATGGTGTGCTTCCTTTGCGTGACCGGGCGCTTCCTTCGGCCGATCCTTATGCCGGGCGACCCTATGGTTGCGTAAACGGCAGCGGTACTGATTCCGCTCAGAATTGCAAGCTGATCGGCGTCTGTTCGAACGATGCCAATACTTATTGTCTGGCCACTTCCACTGCCAGTCTTTCAACGGCAACCTGTAAAGGCGGCACTTGCCAGGCGCTTTGGAAGCCGGGTAGCGGTTATTTCAATGACATCGGCTTGGTCAAAAATACGGCCAAGAATATCCTGAAATACATTTTTCTCAGCGCCAAGAACTCCTTGGTCCTAGATAGCGCCAGCAATCAGGATAAGCCGACATATACTCTGGATCCGGACGCCAACTTTGATTTTAGCAGGACCGGCAGTACGCCCATAACGAAATTATGTAACGACACCGGCTTGGGGCCGCGAAAAGAGCCCACTTATCAGGATAATGATCCCAGTTTCTGCGCCATTTTACCGAAGTTGACTAATGTCAGGCTATATTTCAACGACAGTCAGATTGGCTCCGACACTAATCCTTACATCATCGAACAGAAAGGGATTTACCGCTTGGAATTGAACAGCGAAATAGATGATGAGCAGCAGCCGCTCAAGAGAATCACTATCGACTGGGGCGACGGCTATAGCCAGACCGTGACCAACCAGGACCATCATCCGACCGTGGGCGACCCGCATACTTTCTACCACTATTACTATCAGACTGGTCCGAAGGAAATCCGCGTCCGGATCGTCGATAATTGGAGTTTTTACAAATGTAATTATAATTGTCAGCCTGATTAACGGTTGATTAGCGCGGGGACACCTTAAAATATGAGCGTAGACTACCGGCTCCTCAATCAGAATAACAATGCCGAACGGGCCGCGGATCGGGCCGGTAATTTGCGAGCGGCGCAGCGCGGCTCAGATTCTGACGCTAGCGGTGATATGGGAGCTAGCGGCGAGGCGGAACAGCCGCGCAGCCTGAGAGAAATGGTTTTGGCCCGGAAACGGGAGTTGGCGTTGGCAGAGGCTAAAGGAGAGGCAGCCGGCGGTTTAGCCGGCGCCGCTACCGCGCCGGTGCGGCGAGGAACCTCGAAATTGTTGCAGCAGTCTTGGCTGAACCTGATCGATAGTTTCGGTTTGACCCTGATTTGGATAAACATCCATGTTTTTCTGAAAATGGTCGTTGGTGAAAAATTCTTTTGCAAGCTGGGTGAGGAATGGGCCTCGCTGGTGCCCGGTGGCGAAGCAGATCCGTTGGCGAAGGAGGCCGCTGCTAAATTTGGTAAGCCTATCGGCACAGTTGAGGCGATAGCACTGGCTCTTTGCGACCTAATCCTGCTCTTATTGATTCTCGCCATCATCAGTCTAGTTGCCATGATTGTCGGAGTAATGGAGAATCCCCTAAAAGCCATAATGGCTTTATTGAAAACTATTACTGGCTCTATGTGGGAGTAAGGTTTATAATATTAAGACAAGGCCATGTTTCTAGAATCTATGAAATCATCAAGCCGAAACAGAATATTAATGTGCACCTTTAGCTTCCTAGTGGCGATCGGCATCTTTTTGATTGGTCGGCCGGCGCTGGCTGACTGGCCGACTGAAATCATGTCCGGCCTGCTTAGTATTTTCATCTGGGCGCTGGGCGTTATTCTTGGGCTAGTCTTACAAGTCCTTATATTAATTGCCGGCTACCAGGATTTTATTAACTCCCAGGCAGTAGTTTTGGGCTGGGTGATAGTACGCGACATCTGCAACATGTTCTTTGTGATTGTTTTAATGATTATTGCTTTTGGCACGATTTTACACTTAGAGAACTATAGCTATAAGAAATGGTTGCCCAAACTGATTTTGATGGCCGTCCTGATTAACTTTTCCAAGACGATTTGCGGCATCTTGATTGATATCACCCAGGTGGCGATGCTCACTTTCGTTAATGCTTTTAAGGATATCGGTGGTGGCAACGCTACCGAGATGTTGGGTATCGCCAAAATTGTTACTTTATCACAAACCAGTAATGATACCGGTTTTTTCACGGTTGTCGGCGCCTATATTTTGGGCATGATTTATCTGATTGTGTCGATCATCGTCATTGTGGCAATGATGATGATGCTGGTGATGCGTCTGGTTATGATCTGGATTTACGTTGTTTTGTCGCCTGCCGCTTATTTGTTATCCGCCTTTCCGGGCGGTCAAAAATATGCTTCGCAGTGGTGGTCGGAATTCATTAAAAATTTAATTGTCGGACCGGTATTAGCTTTTTTCATCTGGCTATCGCTAGCTTCTCTCGGAGCGACCAGCCCTAGTTTTGATACTACGGCGGCAGATAAAAATCTTGCCGATTATAATACGCAGATTACTACTAGTGCGCAAAGCGCTAAATTAACCACGGGCGGAGAGCAGTCTGATGCCGCAACAGCCGGGACGGAAGCCTCTAAACCTAGTGTGCTTATTAAGTTCATTATCGCCATCGGCATGCTCTTAGGCGGTATGATGGTGACCCAGCAGATCGGCGGCGCGGCCGGCAGCATGGCCGGCAAAGTCTTTGAGAAGGGGAAGGGCCTGAGCCTTAAGGGGGCTAAAGGCCTGGGTAAATGGGCTGGCCGGCGTTTAGCGGACGTGCGCGATATCGCCAGCGAGAAAGCCGGCGTAGATTTGAATTTAGCTGCGGTCTGGCGGAGGCGTAACGAGCAATCAGAGGCTAACCGTCAGCTGCGCTTGATGCATATCCGGAAGAATACTTTGGCCACGGCCGCTGGCGATAAGAATGCTGAAGGCCAGCGCCCCGGTTGGCTGCATCGCAAGCTGGCCTTGGCCAGCACGGGAGACGTCGCCTGGCAGAACATCGTGGATAAGAAATTTGGGGTGCTGACGGCAGGTGATGTAAATGTGGCTGAACAAGCCATGACAGATATCAAGAAAGTGGAGGACGATAAGAATAAAGCTGGTGAAAATATTGAAAGTATCCGCGGCGAATCCGAGCGGACCATTACCCAAGCGGAGCACGTCGACAATGTCCAGAAAGCCAAAAATCTTCGGACGGCCAATCAAGAATTGGCAGATAGAAAGAAAGAAATTACCGACTCCGCTGATTATAAGACGTTGAAAGAAAAAGAAGACAAATATCAGATTACCGATTCAGAGCAGAAGTCGCTGGATAAATATAAAGAACAGATCAAGAAGATAGATGAAAAAACGGCAACTAATGAAGAAGATATCGAGCGCTTAGATCCGGGCGCCATTACTTTCGATCAGGTTCAGGCTAATCGGGCCAATATTAATAGTCTCGAGCTGGATAATGCCGCGCTGGAAGATAAGAAACAGAAGTTTATCGAGAAGGAATCATATCAGAATTTGCTGCGCGAAGAAAGTAGCGGCCAGATTAGCCCGGCCAATCAAGCATTGCTAGATACGCAGAGGAACTATGTTAAAAGTTTAGATGACCGGATTAAGGTTAATAACGAGAAAAAAGACAAACTGAGCAAGACGACGGTAGTCGTAAAGGATGAGGCGGCTAAGAAAGAAGCCCAAAATTCGTTCAAACGGGAAATTATCAGCCAAGAGAATAACATTAAGCAATATGATAAGCAATTGGACGGACTCAATAAGGCTCTGCGCCATAATCAATTGTCGGAACTGTCTACGGCCCGCGGCCATGTTGACGCGCAGGCGGAAGGAGAAGCAGCTAAAAAAATCGCCACTTTCGTTAATCCGGACCAATTAGTCGGTATCTTTAAGGAAGCAGTAGAGTCTAAAGATCAGGCTTTGATGGCCGCGGTGTACAAAAAATTAGCTAAGACCGCAAATTATAACGAATTGCACAAAGCCTTAAATATCGGCACCGGTTATGATGGCATGATCGAGATGTCTAAGCGGCTACAGACCAAAGAGGGGGGCGGTATGAATGAACAAGATGCTAGGGGTCTAGTGGCGGAAGTCGGCGAAATCTGCAAAGGCATCGGTCATATGGAAGCTTTTGCTTCCATGAGTATGAATAAAGCTGGCCAGTGGGAGGAGACCGGCAAAGATCAACAGGAGGCAGCCATTCTTAGTGAGAAATCCAAGATTCAGGTTCAGCAATTTGTTCGTAACATCAATCGCCTAGGTGCGGGTTCTTATGAAAACGACAAGCCGCATACGGCGGATAATTGGACTTTAAGCCGATCGACCCTGGCCTTATTTGCGGCTAAGGACGCTAAATACGCTGATGAAATGAGCAAAACCGGTAATATCAATACTATCCAGTTTATTGGCAGCAATCCCAAGAACCTTCAAGCCTTGAAAGACGCTGGCGCCAAGGAAGTGGCTAAAGTCATTGAAGATGTCATGAGGAAGGCTAGGGTTACCAGCGCTAACGTAGCGAAGCCTCTGGACTCTATCCGGGCTGTCAGCCGGTCTTAAATATAAACTATGCCTACTCTTACAACCGAATTACTACAACAGGAAATAGACTATGTGCTGGCTAACGACGATTGGCAGGGCGCTTTTGAGGCGTATTCGATTACTCGCGACTGGCTGGCGGCTAATAAGACCTTGAAAAGTAATTCTCGGGAATATGCCCAGTACCAGAATCTGCTGATGAAATTGAAATTCCTTAGCCTGAATTATTTCGACGACGTTCAGGATTATTATGATTTACTGAAGAATTATTTGCCGTTAGCTCTGGAAATGCCGGATTATGATCTGTGGGGCCGCTTATCAGCCCAATTGACCTATCTGCCGTTAATCGAGTCGCGCGATACTTTCAAGGCCAAACTGCGCGAAGCCTTAGAACACTCCGACAGCCTCCTGCTCAACCGGCAGAAGTATCCGCAGGAAGGCATGCCGTATAAAGTCGGCGATTGGATTAAGGATTTTGTGGCTAACCTTGGTTTGGATAATTTTGATAAGTTGAAGAAAGTGGAATATCTGGAGCACGGCAAATATATCAAATTGCTAAAACCGGAGGATAAGGAAAAAATCAAAGTCCTGCTGAACGTTTATGAGAATCTTAAATTATCTTCCCGGACGCCAGTCGGCTATGACAACGCGGTGGCGATGAATATTGACGGCAAGCAGATCATTTTTGATCATGGGCAAGCGGAAGAAGTATTACCGACCCTTTTAGAGGATATTAAGAAGCTCTCAGGCGAGGCACCCGCCGCCCTGGCGCCGGCTGCCGCCCCGGCCGCCCCGGCAGTTGCTGTCCGTCCGTCTAGCCAGTCCGCAGCGCCGGCCTCAGCGCCCGCCGATCCGATTGCTGAATTAGAAAAACTGTTGGCCGAATATCCGTCCAGCAGCCTGGAGCATAAAGCGATCAAGCAGGAAATCAACCGTTTGAAAGTCGCCGCGTTCAAAGCGGCTCAACAGTCCAAAACCAATGTCAAGAAATAAGTCCGCCCGTCTTAAGCGGCGACTGGTCGTTTCCGGTTCTTTAGCCTATGACCAAATAATGGATTTTCCCGGGCGTTTCAGCGACCATATCCTGCCCGAGGCCATCCATCAGCTCAATCTTAGCTTCTTCTTAAGCAGCTGCCGCCAGAGTTTCGGCGGTACGGCCGGAAACATCGCTTATAATTTATATTTATTGCAGGAACGGCCGACTATCCTCGGGGTAGCCGGTCCGGATTTTTTAAATTACCGGAAACGCCTGAAACAACAGGGCGCCGAGGTCGGCCGGATTAGCCTGGTACCAGATAGCCGGACCGCCAGCGCTTATATCATCACTGACCAGGCCGACAATCAGATCGCCGCTTTTTACCCCGGTCCGTTGCCGAAAGATTACGCGCGCACCGCCGCCAGCGGCTTAGAAGGTATTGATTTGGCCATCATCGCGCCGGACGATAAGGATCGTATGTTGGCCTATGCCGCCGTTTATCAGAAAAGAAAGATCCCCTATATTTTTGATCCCGGCCAGGCCCTGATCGCTTTTTCGCCGGCGGAACTGCGCCGGGCGGTTAACGGCGCCAAGGTGCTTATCGGCAATGATTATGAAATCAAGCTGATCTTGGATAAATTGGGCGCCGCGCATCGCGAGCTCCACAAGCTGGTGGAAATATTAGTCGTGACTAAGGGCGGCCAAGGCTCGGAAATCTATCACCACAACGAAAAAATCAGCATCCGGCCGGCTAAGCCAAAGAATACCAGCGACCCGACCGGCGCCGGCGACGCCTATCGAGCCGGCTTGATAAAAGGCCTGTTAAAAGGGTATAATTTAAAGACTTGCGGCCAATTAGGCTCGCTCGCCGCCGTTTATACCGTAGAAAAATTCGGCACCCAGACGCATAAATTTACTTTGGCCGAATTCCAGCGGCGTTATCGGGAAAATTTTCAAGAAAAATTAGATTTATCATTATGAAGTATCACGTTAAGGATCTAGGCCTAGCGGCCCAGGGTGAAAAACGCTTGGAATGGGCCGGCCGCGATATGCCGGTGCTTTCCGGCATCAAGACGACTTTCCAGAAAAGCCGGCCGTTCAAAGGCCGGCGGATTTCCGCCTGCATGCACGTGACCGCCGAGACCGCCAACCTGATGCTGGCCTTGCAGGCCGGCGGCGCCGACATCACCCTGGTCGCTTCCAATCCGCTTTCTACGCAAGATGACATTGCGGCCACTCTGGTCAAGAACCATGGCCTGAAAGTACTGGCGGTACATGGCGAAAGTACCAAGGTCTACTATGAACACTTGAATCAAGCTTTGAAGAATAAGCCGCAGATTACCATGGATGACGGCGCGGACCTGATTTCTCTGTTGCATAATAAATATAAGGATCAGGCTAAAGATATCCTAGGCAGCATGGAAGAGACGACGACCGGCGTTATCCGCTTGCGAGCTTTGGCCGCGCATCATAAACTGCTGCTGCCGGTCATTGCCGTCAACGACGCTAAGACCAAGAATCTGTTTGATAACCGCTATGGCACGGGGCAGTCTACCTTGGACGGCATTATCCGGGCGACCGGCATCCTGGTTGCCGGCAAGACTATCGTCGTGGCGGGCTATGGCTGGTGCGGCCGCGGTTTTGCCATGCGGGCGCGCGGCTTGGGCGCCAAGGTGATAGTGACCGAAGTGGACGAAATTAAATCTTTGGAGGCGGCCATGGACGGATTTTCCGTTATGCCCATGGCGGAAGCTGCCAAGGTCGGTGATGTTTTCTGCACCCTGACCGGCGATATCAAGGTCATTGACCGGCCGCATTTCCAGTTGATGAAAGACGGAGCCATGGTCTGCAATTCCGGGCACTTCGACGTGGAAATAAACCTGCCGGCCCTGAAAAAAATGTCGCGGCGGGTCAGTCGGGTAGCCGATCAAGTGGAAGAATATCTGGTCGGCCGGAAACGGATTTACGTGCTCGGCCAAGGGCGCCTGATCAACCTGGCGGCGGCCGAAGGCCATCCTTCCAGCGTGATGGACATGAGTTTTGCGACCCAGGCTCTGGCCGCGCAGTATGTCGCCAAGAATGCCGGCAAATTGAGCGCTAAGGTCTATAATGTGCCGGAGAGCATTGAAAAACAGGTAGCGACCCTCAAGCTTAAATCATTAGGTATTAAAATAGATAAATTAACCAAGGAGCAGGCAGCCTATCTGGCTTCCTGGGAATTGGGCACTTAATCGGTCATTTTTAATTTCCGTTACCAGAGCGGAGCAAACAAATATGGAAATAAAATTAATCACCTCTGAGTCGGTCACCGAAGGCCATCCGGATAAGGTTTGCGACCAGATCAGCGACGGCATCCTGGATGAGATCTTGAAGAAAGACCCGAACGGCCATGTGGCCGTGGAATCTTTCGCGACCAACGGCCTGGTCGTGGTCGGCGGCGAAGTCCGGACCGATCATTACGTGCAGATAGACGACCTGGTCAGGAAGATCCTCAAGGGGATCGGCTATGATAACGCCGATTCCGGTTTCGATTGCGATAGCGTCGGCATCGTTTCCGCCCTGCATTCCCAGAGCGCGGAAATCGCTCAGGGCGTCGACGAAGGCCAGGGTGATTTCAAGGAGCAGGGAGCTGGCGACCAGGGCTTGATGTACGGCTATGCGACCAATGAAACCAAAGAGCTGATGCCGTTGCCGATCATGCTAGCCCATAAATTAACGGCGCGTTTGGCTTATGTCCGCAGGCATAAGATCATGCCGTATCTGAAACCGGACGGGAAGAGCCAGGTCACCGTGGAATATCATGACGGCAAGGCTAAACGGGTCGAGACCGTGGTCATTGCCGCCTGCCATAGCGACAAGGTTAGTTTAAAGAAAGTTAGAACTGATGTCTTGAATAAAGTTATCAAGCCGGTCTTGGGTAAATTGCTGGATAAGAAGACTAAGGTATATATCAATTCCACCGGCGCTTTCACTTTCGGCGGCCCGGCCGCCGATACCGGCCTCACCGGCCGCAAGATCATCGTTGATACCTACGGCGGCGTAGCCCGGCATGGCGGCGGCTGTTTTTCCGGCAAAGACGCTTCCAAAGTCGACCGCAGCGGCGCTTATATGGCTCGCTATGTAGCCAAGAACGTGGTCGCCGCCGGCTTGGCGGATAAATGCGAATTGCAGGTCGCTTACGCCATCGGCGTGGCCCAACCGGTCGGCATCTATATCAACACCGACGGAACGAATAAGGTATCGGAGGCTAAGATCCTGCAGGCGATCAGGAAAGTTTTTGATTTCCGCCCTAAAGCCATTATCGAGCAGTTGGGGTTAAAGAAGCCGGTTTTCCTGCAGACCGCCGCTTACGGCCATTTCGGCCGGCCGGGTTTTGCCTGGGAAAAAACGGATAAAGCCGCGGCCTTGAAAAAGGCGGCGAAATAAATTACGGACACTGCCTAATAGCGGGATAGCCGATCTTTATAGTCTTATCATATGAGCCGAGCCATGGTATTCGGAACTTTCGACCGTTTGCATCCGGGCCATCTGGATTATTTCCGCCAGGCCCGGCGCTTTGGCGAGGAACTGGTCGTGGTCGTGGCGCGGGATGTCAATGTCCGGCGGTTCAAGGGGCATCTGCCCCAAGAAGGAGAAAAGACGCGGGCCCGCCAGATCAGGCGAGCCTTGCAGGAACTCGGCTATTCGGGCAAGGTCGTACTCGGCAGCCTGCGGAACCGTTGGCTGGTCATCAAGAAATACCGTCCGGATTTCATCTGCTTAGGCTACGATCAGCAGGTGGATTTGCCGGCTTTAAAGAGCGAAATTGCCAAATTTCGCCTTTTTTGTAAGATTAAGAGATTGAAACCGTATCACCCGGAAAAATATAAGTCGAGTTATTATCGGAAAATATGAAGTGGGACACCTGGACCAGAGGAACTATTCATCCGCACCGCGCCGATATCATCATGCGCGGCCTGGCTTTTTGCGCTTTGCCGGATTTTATTACCCTGCGCGCTTTATACGTGAATAACCGCGGTAATCTATGGTGGTCTTGGCATCATCAAGATTTAGCTAATCTTGGCAATAAATTAAAGAAAGAATTGTCTTCAGCCAAGACCGCGTCGCGGCATTTCCGCATTTTTGATAAATATACCAAGCGGGCCGCCGGGGAATCAGCGCGAATCATCGGTCGCGATTTAAAATCTTTAAACGATCAAAACTTGGCCGCGCTTTATGACCGGCTATTTGCCGCGGCATATCCGGCAAACATTATCTTGGCGGCCGATATTGATGCTTTCGATACCTTGCTGGAAGATTTTATCGGAGCGAAAATCCGGCAGGAACTGGTACGACATTTACCGGCCGGCGACGTAGAGCCGGCTTATCAAATATTATCCGCCACCATTCATCAGACCTATGTTAGTAAGCAAGAATTGGCGGTCATGGCTTTGGCCCTACGGAAAAATATTTCTTCGGCGGCCGTTAAAAAGTTATGGCGACAGTTCTGGTGGACTAATTTAGGCTGGGAAAATATGCGGCCGCATACCCTGGCTTATTTTAAAAGTCTAGTCAATCGTTATCATCGTCGCCCCGGCTTGGCGCTGGAGCGGCAGAAATTAGTTAAAGCCAGGTTGGATTTAAAAAGACGCCGTTCCAACTTATTGAAAAAAATAGGGCGGCCGCCAGTTTTGCTCCATTGGTTAGAAATCGTCGATCGCTATGCTTCCTACCATGATATCCGCAAAGAACTGGAATGCCGTAGTCTCTACGCCTTCCATTTATTACTGTTAGAAACGGCGCGGCGGCGGCATTTGCGGCCGAATAATCTGGAATGGCTCTGGCATCATGAGGTCAAAGCCATTTTGGCCGGCCAACCGCTGGATCTGGCGGAAATAAGGCGGCGCCGGAACTGGGTGGCGGCAATAGCTCGACCGGGCCGGCTATCCTTTTATAGCGGCGAGCGAGCCAAGCAAATCAAAGAGCGGGAATTGCTGGTTAAGAAACAAAGGCTCGCGGAATTCAAGGGTTTAGGGGTGACCAGCGGCATCGTGCGCGGCCGGATCAAGATATGTATGGGGATAGTCGAGGCCAGGCGCAAAGTCAAGCCGTCCGACATCCTGGTCACTAATATGACCACGCCGGATTTCGTGCCAATCATGAAGCGCGTCAAAGCGATAATCACTAATGAAGGCGGCGTGACTTGCCACGCGGCTGTTATCGCCCGAGAGTTTCATATCCCTTGCATCGTCGGCACTAAGGTGGCGATGCAAGTCCTGCATGACGGCGATAGAGTAGAGCTTGACGCCGCTCAAGGTACAGTTAAAATTATTAAATAAACCAAGCTATGTCTCTAAAAAAAGCCTTTGACCGGAATGGCATCCTGATTTATCCCTGGTATATTTCCGATCTGGTCGCCACCCGGGAGATTCGGCGGGTGACCAAAGGTCCGGTCATCAGTCGGATATTTTACGGCGTCAAAAACGATTTGGCGACTTTGTATTACGATCAGGATTCGACCGATGCCCTGGGGCGGCGGCTGTTGGACAAGATTATCAAAGACCGTAAATTCTATCGTTTGGTTATCCGGCAAATCTATCATTATAGCGACCAATTGATGTCATTTTGCCGCCATCTGGATGAAGTCGTTCCGGCCGAGTTGAGCGACCGGCAATTGTTGGAAATTTATGCGGAATATGAACGGCGTTTAAGCGAACTGCGAGCCTGGGGTTGGGTGCCGGTAATCTTGGACGGTATTTTCACGCCGTTTTTGTCCGATCGGTTAATGGCTGATTTCCGGGATTTTTTAGCCAAACACGGCCAAGCCGCTAAATTGCCGGAGTATTATAGCCTGCTTAGCGCCAGCGATCAGATGAGCGAAGTGCAGACGGAAACTTTGGAGCGGCTGCGTTTATTAGAGAAAATCAGCCGAACTGGAGGGCAGAGCTCTCTACTAGCGATTAAGAATGGGACGGCCGCTGGTTTTAAAAAGCGCTTCCCGGCCGAGAGTGCCCTGATGGACGCCCATTTGCAGCGTTTCGGTTGGCTGACTTATGCTTACACCGGACCGGTGATGAGTTTTGCTTATTTGTTTTCAGTATTGCGCGCCGACTTATCGAAAGGGCAACCGGCTAAGCAGATTAATAACATCACCAGGCACTTTAGGACGATCAAGCCGCAAAAGCGCCGTTTGGTCCAGCGGATAAAACTATCACCTCGTCTATCTTATCTCTTCGCCGTTTCCTCGGAGTTCATGTTTATCAAGGATTACCGCAAAGGGATTTATCAGAAATCTTATGTCGCAATGGATAAAATCTTATCAGAATTAGCTAAACGTTTGGGTGTGAGTCGCCGCGATATCCGCAATCTGACCCGGGCGGAAGTTACCGAGGCCTTGCTGAAAGGACAGGCCGGGGTTTACCGGCGCCGGGCCAGCCAGCGCACCAAATTCGCTTGTTATGAAATCAAAGCCGGCCGGATAAAGGTTTATGAAGGAAGCCGTGCCAAACACCGGTTAGCCGTCGCGGCGCGAGGCGATAAGCCGGTTGGCCAATTAGCCAAACAGTTATCCGGTTCCATCGCTTACGCCGGCCGAGCGCGCGGTTTGGCTAAGATCATTCTAACCAAAGCTGATCTGCCAAAAATGCGTCCTGGCGACATCCTGGTTTCTTCGGCTACCAATCCGGACCTGATTGCGGCCATGGAGCAAGCGGCCGCTTTCGTGACCGATACCGGTGGCATTATCTGCCATGCCGCGATAGTGGCGCGGGAGCTTAAAAAACCTTGCGTCATCGGAACCAAGGTGGCGACTAAAGTCATTAAGGACGGCGATCTGATTGAAGTCGACGCCAATCAGGGAATAGTTAAGATCATAAAGAAATAAGGATATTTAAATATATGTCATCATTACTAAAATCATCGTCTCCTTTCCGCGTACCGCCGCGCTATCAAGCGATTTGGCGCCGAGCTGAACCGCTGTTAAAGGTCGGCCGCGCCGGCGATTGGCAGCATGCCCGGGAAACGGTCCAGACGATTTTAAATTATCGCGGCCGTTTGAAATTCGATCCGACGGTCATGATTCCGGTAGCGATGATGCATGACATCGGTCATTACGCTATCTTACCGGAACATTTTAAATTCATCACCGGTCCGGCCAAGGTCAAGAACAGCAAATTGGTCCATATGCTGGCCGGCGCCAAGATCGCCCGAGACATCCTCAGAGCAGTGCATTATCCGGCTAAAAAAACGGCGGAGATCGTTGAAATTATCAGTATCCATGACGCTGATAATTTAGAGGGAGTTGATTTACGGAAAATATACAACACGGCTAATAAGAAATTTTTCCACGATATCGATTCCTTAGATCGTTACACCGAAGATCGTCTGCGTAGCTTTCAATCAATGTACTCCCGGCCGCACTTCTTGCGCCTATTGGCCGAGCTGTCCGACAATTTCTTTTATGACGAATTCAAGCGTCTGGCCAAACAACGCCTGCAGGCCTTAGGATAAGCGAAATTATGAAGCGCGATCGCTCTCAGACAACCCGTTCCTCTAATCGCCTGTTGGTCAACCCTGACCAGGACCTTTTCCGTTGGAAGGTGGACGCTTATCCTTCCCTGGTTTACGCCGTCTGTCGCGACATGACCAAGTCGCCGTATGGCTGGCCGAAGTCGGAAGGCTTTTTCTTCGGGCATGATTTCTATTGGTATGATAATTGGTCGGTTATTTGGGCGCATGGTGACAAGTTTATCGCCAAGTATCTGAAACATTCCCGCGGTCGCTTGCCGGCTGAACGAATAAGACGGTATGGGGCCGCTTTTAAGAGTCTGCGCCGTTTGGTAGCGCGTAGCGCCAAGGCAAATTACGCTCAGCTGGAGTTACCGGCTTTGCGTCGCCAGTGGTTCGCTTTTTTTAAAACTTATGCCCATTTTTGGCTGGTCATCACCGATATAGAGGTCCTGAATTACGCCGCCAGCCGCCGGTTGGAAAAGTTGATCGCTCAACGCCGGATCAAGCTCAGCCCGGATGAAATTTCCCAGCTGACTGCTTTCCCGCAGCGGTCTTATATTTTGGAAGAGGAATATGAATTATTGAAAATCGCTTTTGCGTTGTCAGCCTCCCGCCGCCCGGCCGCGCTCCGACGCCACGCCAGTAAATTTTCCTGGATTTTAAACGGCTACCATGGCGTCCGGCCGGCAACGGCGAAATTCTTTGTCGATCGCCTGCGCCGCTTCTTAACTGACCGGCAGGCCAGGGAACATTACCAGCAACTGAAAGATTATTATCGCCTGACGGAGAGAAAATTCAAACAGATAGTTAAACAGCATAACCTGGATTCCGAAATCGTTAAATACGCCCGACTAGCCCAGCAGGCTTCTTTTATCCAGGATCGGCGCAAAGCCTTGGCCTGGCGGGCCACGACTTATATCATTGCCCTATATCGGCGTCTGGCTCAGCAACTTGATTGCAACCTGGAACAGGCCCTGTATATTCTATGGGATGAATTCGATACCGCCGTTAAAAATCCCGGAACGATGCTCAAGGAAGTCGCCCGGCGTCAGAAATGTTCCCGTCTGCGTATTTGGGGCGATCGGACCACGATTTCTACCAAGGATGTCGCCAGGATTTTCGCCGTCTTTGAAAAGCAATATGTTGCTGCTCTGGGTCAGGAGGTCAAGGGGACGATTGCCTATACCGGACGAGTGGTCGGCCGGGTACAAATAATTTCGGGCGGAAAGGATATCAGCCGTTTCCAACCGGGCCGGATCCTGGTAGCGCTCATGACCTCGCCGGACTATATCGCGGCGATCAAGAAAGCCAAGGCCATCGTGACGGATGACGGTGGCCTGACCTGCCATGCCGCTATCGTGGCGCGGGAATTAAAAAAGCCCTGTATTGTCGGAACCAGGAACGCGACGAAGGTCTTGCATGATGGCGATCTGGTGGAAGTAGATGCCAACCACGGGATAGTTAAGGTTATTAGTCAATAAAATATATGTCTTATCAACAGTATAATTGGGAAGCAGCCGGCAAGGATTACAATTCTCCTTATTTGCGCAATCATCTTTGGACCGTCGCTATCACTAAATATCGTGATTTAATGGGTATCTCTTGTCCGATGCTCGGCATTGCTTCCCGCAATAACCAGATCGAGTATATCGGTGATCTGGCTACTTGGGGTAAAACGCATGAAGAACTAAAGGCGAAAATATTAGCCGATTATAACCTGCTCGATGAGTTGATCGATAAAACCCTGCAATGGGGAGAAGAATTCAACCGTTGGACCGAAATTAAAATTTACCAAGCGGATTTAAGCCGGGCTACCAATAAACAGCTCCTAAATCTACTGCTGGAATTCATTGATCGCCAAGCGACGGGTTATGCCTACGGGACCGCCTTGCCAACCCTAGATTTTCAGAATTTTTCTTTTGTCGAGAGCAATTTAAACCGTTTTCTTAAGGCTAAAGCCAATCCGGCGGATTTTGCCGATTGTTACACCGTTTTTACGGAACCAATCCATAATTCTTTCGCCCAAGACCAGGAAGAGGCTTTGTTAAAACTGATGGCCGACCATTACCTGGATGCTGAGTGGCGGCACTCTGTCCAAGAACAGGAAATTGGCGTAATCCAAGAAAGGTACCCAGAATTCTGCCGCCGATTAGCCGAACATACCCAGACCTACGCTTGGGTATACTATGTTTATATGGGGCCCGCTTTTACGATTAATGATTTTTACGGTTTTATCCGTGATTATCTGAATAGGAATGTTAATCCGACTGAACGGCTGGCAGAAATTAAGGCTAAATCGATCCGGGTTGCTGAGGCGAAAGAGCGTTATTTAGCCAAATTCCGGCCCAGCGGTCTTGATGAGTTTATTCTTAAGATCGCTGGCAAGGTGGTGTGGGCGAAGCCGCGCCGGAAAGACTATCAGAGCAAGTCTTATTATCATGCTGAGAAATTATTACGGGAAATCGCTAAACGTCTTTTTGTCTCCCTGGACCAGATCCGTTCATTACCGACCCCGCTAATTATTCAAGCCTTGCAGGGCGGGGAACCTGACCTGACCGTAGCTAACGACATTAAAAAATTACACGTTTGCCTACCAGATAATGGGCAAGTTGTTGATTTATTTGGTAAAGCGGCGGAACACTTTTGCCGCAAAGTGTTAAAGGTTGAGTCAACGCCGATTGGCGCAGACGCCAAAGAGTTTGGCGGTGTCAGCGCTTGCGCCGGACGTGCCACTGGTTGCGCTAAAATCATTAATCTCCCGGAGGATATGGCCAAAATGGAATATGGCGACATTCTAGTATCATCTGGCACCACCCCGAGCATCGTACCGGCCATGAAAAAAGCCGCGGCTATTATTACTGACGAAGGTGGACTCACCTGTCATGCCGCCATCGTTTCCCGGGAATTGAATATTCCCTGCGTGGTTTCTCTGAAAATAATTAGTCGGGTCGTAAAAGACGGCGATCAGCTGGAAGTAGACGCGACACAAGGGAAGGTGAAGAAGCTGTAGGCAATGTTCAGAATATATCAAGCTGCTTAACTATGTGGTCAAAATATATAACCAGAAGATTAGCCGTCCAGGTCGCCCAATCCTGGAATTTCGCCTGGGGAGAGGCGATGCGCCAAGTTTATGGGGTTTCCGTACAGGACACCCTGGTATTCCGCGACCAGCGGAAGACCGAATATTATGTTGATGATAAGCAGTATCAACGTTATATCCGCGAGCTTTATCGATTGTTGTCCCGGCCGGATTTCGTTAAGAACTTTCATCGCCAAGCCGAGAGTAAACTAGCTAGCATCTTAAAAAACGTCCAGCGCCGGTTTGACCTAGATTTCGGCGGCTTGTCCAACGCCGAATTGCTCTCTTTATATCGTGATTTCACTTTGCCGCAAGTAGAGCAGTTCTATATCCGGATGTGGACCGTTTTTAATATCGCCGAACCGCTTACGGCTGTCGTACGAGCTGAATTAGTGGATCGCTTGAAAGATGAGAGGTGCGTTGATGAATTTTTGCTCAAGCTCGCTTCGCCGCTCCGGCCTAACGACGTTTTGCATAAACAGATCGACATCCTTAGTCTGGCGGCGCGGCGACGAAGCTTGTCCGCCAGGCAATTGGCAGCGGGAATCATGAAATTGGTCGCCAAGTACCGCCACATCCCGATGTTCGATTTTGACCATGAGCCATATGGACGGGATCATTTCCGGCAAGAGTTACAATCAGTGAAGCGGCCGGCTCAGAAATTACTAGCCATTAAACGACTTCTGGCCTCTCACCGGCGCGAGGCGGCGGCGATAATCAAAATACTCAAGCCGGATCGAAAATTGCGGCAGCTATTAAAATTCTTGCAGGACAATGTTTTCCTGCGGGACCATCGCGATATGCTCCGGCAGAAGCTTAATTTGGAGTTACAGAAGCTGTATCAGGAAATCGCCGATCGTCTAGGATTAAAGCTGGAACAAGTGGCGACCCTGACTAACCAGGAGATTATTTATCATTTAAAAACAGTTAAACATTTTCCTCGCGTCGAGGCGGTCCGGCGGGGTCGGGCCTATCTATTGGTCCAGAAAGGCCGCCGGGCGCAAATATATTCCGGTCGTCAGGCTTTGGCTAAATTCCGTCAAGAGTTAGCGCCGAATCGGCAAACGGCCAGTCGAGAATTGCGGGGCATTGCCGCTTCGCCCGGCCGGGCGACTGGTCCGGCCAGGGTTATCTATACTAATCGCGATCTGTCAAAGGTAAGGACCGGCGATATTCTGGTGGCGGCCATGACTAGACAGGATTTTGTCCCGGCTATGGGACGAGCTAAAGCGATTATCATTGATGAGGGTGGCATCATTTGTCATGCGGCCATCATTGCCAGAGAATTGCATAAACCTTGCGTGGTCGCCCTTAAAACAGCCACTCATTTCATTCAGGATGGCGACCGGGTTGAGGTCGACGCCGACAGAGGAATAGTGAAAATACTATCCCATATTTAACTTATGGAGCGATTAAATCCGCAAAATTATATTTGGGAATGGGAACGGAACATGTTTCCTTATTACACCTACTTAATGGCTAATGGCTGGTTAGTCTTTTCCCATTGGCCGGTTTATACAGTCAATATATGTGAACGGGGAGTTGCGAACGGCTATCTGGAGAAAAAATCATTGGAGCAAGCGGCGGCCAAGATTGTCGCCAAGGTTAAAAAAACCGATGCCTATCGGCGTAATTGGGAGATTGTAGTTGATCGTACCGGTCGTGAATTATTGAAATTTTGTAGCTATTTGGACCGGATCGATTGGCCAAAGTTAAGTGATCGTCAACTTAAGGAAATTTGCCGTTTATCTCTTAAAAAATTTTATGCCCACAATAAACAGGTCGTTATGATTCGGGTGCCTAATCGTTTAATCCAGTCCATTCTTTTAAAGAATTTTGATCCAACTACCACGGCTTTACTGTTGTCGGCCACCAAAAAAAGCTTTTTCGTGAGCGAACACGAAAACCTATTGCGTTTAGCGGAAAAAATTAAACGACGCCGCTTGAAAAGAGCGGAACTTGATATGCTAATAAACGCCCATGTTCAAAAATATCGCCATATTTTAGCCGGTTTTTATAAAGAACGGCCGTTGACAACTCTCTCCATCAGAAAGAGTCTGGCTCGTCTAATAAAAAGTCGGGAAACCCTGCCAGACTTTCAAGGACAGATCAGGCAGGCTGCCGCCAGAAGAAAACGCCTCTTGCGGGGCTTATCACTTTCTCCTGATTTACGGCGCATTATTGAATTTGGAGCGCTTTGCACCTATTTTAAGGATTTAATCCGAGTTAATTGTAACCGTTGGCTTTATTCACAACGTCAGATTTTTAAAGAAATCGGCCGTCGTACCGGCAAGAGCTGGGAGGTCGTTGCCAGCTTATCGCCCGAAGAAGTAGAGGGGCTGATCAATAAACCGAAAAGAATATTACCGTTCCGGTCCAGGATTTTCTACTCTAATGTCTCCGGCATTCAGGTCGTATCCGGCCGGCCGGCTCAAATAATTGCTCGACGTTTTCATAATTATTTTTTTACTGCTACAACGAAAGAAATAACCGGTACCGCCGCCAATAATGGCCGAGTCAGCGGCAAAATTTTAGTTATTCATCATGCTCAAGAAGCCGCTGGTCGGCGAGATTATATTTTGGTAGCAACCATGACTACGCCAGATCTGATGCCGGCGATTAGAAATGCGCGGGCGGTTATAACCGATGAAGGCGGCCTAACTTGCCATGCCACCATTATCGCTAGAGAACTAAACTTGCCGTGCATCATCGGCACTAAGATTGCCACAAAAATTTTACATACCGGTGACTTAGTAGAGGTTAATGCCGATAAAGGGATTGTTAAATTAATAAAACCAGCTAAACGGCAACATTAATAATATAGTATTTTTTACCATATTATATTGACAAATATACTATATATTAGTAAGATTGATTAAAACTATTAATCAATCTTTTTAATATGTTAGACCGTCTCATCAATTCGCAGACCCGGCTAGCCATCTTAAATTTGTTCTTCCAAGACCCAGCCAAGAAATATTACAGCCGGGAAATCGTCAAGTTGCTCAAGCTGGATCCGGCCAATGTCCATAAAGAGTTGGCCAACTTAGTGGCCGGCAATTTTTTGCTGACGGAAATCGCGGCCGGAAAAAAATATTTTCTGATCAACCGGCAGAACCCCTTCTTCGGCGGTCTGCAAGAAATATTCTCTCGTTATCAGGCCAAATCAGCCATACCGCAGCTCATCTGCGTGGAAGAAATGCCGAACTATTATCCGATGATGGTGACTTTAGCCTGGAATACTTATTGGGCTAACGGCCTGTTCGCTCGCTTCGGGATAAAACGGCGCTTTTCCTGCCTGTTATCGATCTATCAGGATAATCTCTGCCAGTTGCTGGTGCCTAAGCAGGGATTTACCGCTATCGGCGAAGAAATACTAAGTCTGGTCGTCAATGATCCGGCTTGGGGCGACCGTTATATCCGGGAATTGAAAGAGCAGGAAGGGAAGTTGTACCGCGTTTCCGAGGAATTAAAGAAACTGAATCTAAAGAAATTCTCCGATCGGGATTTATTCAAGGTCTATGCTGATTATTATGAAATATACAGCCAGTTGCACGTTTTCCACTGGATCCAGACCGGCCTGGATTTTGATGAGAACGTCTTTTCCAAGTACTTGATGGCCTATCTGAAAAAACAGATTGTCGGTACCGCCTATTCCTTGGGCGACGCCTTTTCCGTCTTAACGACTCCTTTGGCCGAGGCCAAGCCGGCGGAAGAGTATCGGGACTTATTGCTGATTTATCAGAGCATTTGCCAGGAAGCAAAATTGAAAAAATATTTTGCCGATACGGAAACTAGGCTGATCGTTTCCGAATTGCCGGAACGGCAGCTCAAATTATGGCATACGATCCAGCGGCATGCGGCCGATTTCGGATTTTTGGGCTATAATACGGCCGGGCCGGCCTGGGACGCCGCTTATTTTATCGATATCTTAAGCAGCCTGGTCCGGCAGGCCGCCAAACCGGAGGTCCTGTTGGCTGAAATTGCCGCCAATAAGCAAAATACGCAGGCCAAACAGCGGCAACTGGAAAAAGATTTGCGCCTGGATGAAAACCATCTCCGTATTTTCCATTTTGCCCGCGACCTGATCTTTTCCAAAGGCACCCGCAAGGATTCTATGTTTTACAGTTATAGCATCATCGAGAATCTCTGGCGGGAAATCGGCCGGCGCCATTATTTATCCGTGCGGCAAGTCCGCTATCTCCATCCCCATGAAGTTAAGAAATTGCTGGTCGAGCATAAGTTCGATACCGCTATTTTGAACGAACGCTATAAGTTCAGCCTTAATTTTTCCGTTGGCCGTTATGAAGAAGATAAGAATCTGACCGGCCAGGCCGCCAAGGATTTCATCGCTACGTTGGATATCATCCAAGAAGATATCAGCAACGTCAAGATCCTTTACGGCGACTGCGCCTCGCCCGGGCGGGTGCGCGGGGAAGTCAAGATCATCAATGAACCCAAGGATATGGCCAAAATGAACAAAGGAGATATTCTGGTTTCTTATGCCACGACGCCGGATCTGGTGCCGGCGATCAAGAAAGCGGCGGCGATTGTCACGGATGCCGGCGGCATCACCTGCCACGCCGCCATCATTTCCCGAGAGCTCGGCGTGCCCTGCGTCGTCGGCACCAAGATCGCTACCAAAGTCCTGCATGATGGTGATATAATAGACGTGAACGCCACCCACGGCAAAGTGGATATCATTAAGAAAGGATAAACTTAGTTTTCATGTCTAAAACTATCGCGCCAGCCAGGATCAAGCTGATCATTATTGATTTATACGGCATCATGACCTTCGGCAGTTATAAGGACACCTGCCAGTGGCTGTGCCGGAAATACGGGTTCGATTATCAGCAGTGCTATCAATTGGTCTATCATAAATATTTCTGTCAGGCCGTAGAGCGGAAGATTTCCGAGCGGGAATCGTTTGCCTTAACCGCGAAGGCTCTGGGAATAGAAGAGTCAGGCGACCAGTTGCGCGATCTACATATTTCCTACTTTATCCTTAACCGAGCAGTCTTACGTTGGGCTCTGGCCAGGAAGAAAGAAGGCTATAAAATCCTTTTATTATCTAAGAATACGCCGAGCCAATTCCGGTATGTAGTTGAAAAATATAATTTAAAAAAATACTTCAGGGTCATCAATACTTATTATATTGGCATTGACAAAAAGTCGCCAAATATGGTAAAGTATATTTTAAAGAAGTATGGGTTGGAGCCAGCAGAAATCCTGATGACCGACGATCAAGACTTCAATTTGGCTTATCCGGCTAAGATCGGCGCGCACACTATCTTATATAAAGATTTCACTAGTTTTAAGAGAAAAGCCAAATTAATACTTAATAATTAAGACCTTGGCTTAAATTTTAGCTAAACTCTAATTTAAGTCTAAGCTAATAAATTTATGGGTTTATTCAACTTTAACTTCGGAGAAAAGCCGGCGACATCCGAGAAAAAGGCCGAAGATTTCGGTCGTAATATTAAGGCGACTCTGGAGTTTAAGCGCCATCAAGATCCAGGCAAAGATCAGGCCACTGGTATGAGCGCCGATTGGTTAACTGAAAAAGGGAAAACAGCCTCTATTCAGGACGGGAAAGCGATAGAAGAAAATTCTGTCAAGGGATATGCTTCACCCAAGAAAAGAGCACAGGAGACTGTGGACTTGATGTTGGATAATGTTTATACTAGCCCAGCTTATTCCGTTGATGTAATTAATAAATCCACAGCTTCGCTGGAAGGGACTGGTGCCGAAAAGCTAAATAATAATCAGCGGGAAGAAAATAAATTTAATATTAGGACCCGGCAGGAATTAGATGCAACCGCCAACTTCGTCAAGATAATGCCGATAGCCAGCGCTTGGGCGGAGGAGCAGCTTAAAGGTGGCGCAAAATTAGATAAATATTCTCTAATCGTCCAGTGGTATTTGGATAATCCGGAGAAGTGTAAAGAAAATGGAGTTTTAACTGGCCATGAAACAGCGGCGGAAATTGCCGAGCGGGTCGCGGTCGAACTTGGTATGACGGAGAGATTTTATAGAAATAGCGTAGTACGGTTAATTAATGTCACGCATGGTCCGAAAATTGAACCATTTCTTCAGGAATTAGTAGGCTTTAAAAATTTAGCCGAGATTGGCGGCGCTTTACAGCCGGGAGAAAGTATTAATTTTGCGGTCAGAATCGACGCCAATAAGCGAAAAACGGTAAAATTATTATTCCGCGATAAGGAATATCCGATCGACGAAGCGCAGATCAAAGCCCTAGCGCAGGAGTATCGGGATAGGATTGAAGGGAGAAAATAAAAAATATTTAGCAATTAAAAAAGAGATACATTAGTATCTCTTTTTTGATCTGTCTCCCTCCAGATCGTTTAGAAATTTTTGAAAAAAATTTTTTTGCCGTCCGCAGTGTTATCCGATCAGGGCTACTGGCGTGATTTTGATATCGTTATTTCTGACGAAGTCAAAATCTTGGACGAATAATATGCCTTGTAATTCCTTTAAAGCTAAATCCGGTCGTAGGTTCAAGGCGATGCTTGGTTCAACATCTTCTGCTTTGCAGGAATGAGCCAAGAGTTCGATCATTGGGGTGTGCCCGATGATAATGAGGAATTCGTTCTCTTCTATTTCGGCGAACTTTCTTTCCAGAGCCTCTGCCTGGTCTTTTTGTATTTTCGTCAATAGATCAGGCGCCACCGTCTTCAGGGCATTATACCAGCCGGAGCGTTTTTGCTCGGCCATTAATTCGGCGTTGCCGGTCATTTGTTTGAATAAATCAGCATTACCGAATCGTGGATCGGCAGGCAGAATTTGTGTCGCCACAATCCCTTTATCGTAAATATAATCTAGATATGCCTGTGCGGTTTGGGCGGTTCTTTCCAGACCGCTACCTTCGCATACCGATACCGGCAGCCCGTTTTCAGATTGGTTAAACACTAGGCCGTTTAATCCGGTGATTCCATTTATTTTAATTTCAGTTAGTTGATCCGCGGCGATTAATTCGCCGCCTTTTCTTCCGTGGCGTACAAATGCGATTTTTTTCACGATTAACTCCTATTGGTTGTTGGTTGTTGTTATTTATTGTTAAAAAAACGAAAACTCTTTATAAATAGCCATTTTTTGACTATTAAAATACTATAGCACTTTTAAATAATTATGTCAATACTTTCAAATTTAATCCTAAAATATGTGCAATAGATGGGGATACGTTAGCCAACATATCATTGACAAACACGGGCTTTATGATATTATTGTTTTGTAAACAATATCGATTGTCTATTAAACAAATATATGAAAAATCTTTTTAAATCCCAGACCGCCTATGAAATCTTGGAACTTTTAAGCACTAATCCGGACTATGGTTTTTCTTTGCCGGAAGTCAGAAAGCAAGTGAAAAAGGATGCCGCTAACGTAGTGCGCGAATTAGGCAAGCTGGTCAAAGAGGGGATAGTGGACCAGCAAACTAAAGACCGCAAGAAGACCTATCGTTTCAATAAAGACTATTCGCTCGGGCCGGAGCTGATCAGCTTATTGCAGAAAAACAAGGCGGCCGCTATTGAGCCGCGCTTTAAGCGTGAATGGCTGCTGGCGGAAGAGATTATGAATGCTAATCCTTGGTTTATGGCCATTCCATTCTATTGCTTTACCAATCAATTCGCGGCGCCGGGCGGTCGTGCCTATCAGCACCAGGCCTGCGTCTATAAGGATTATCATCTCTGGTTCTATTTTGATAAGCAGGATGCCTACGAAGTCGGCGAGCATCTAGTTAATAAGTTCGAGGGCGATATCGACTTCATGGAGGAAGTGAATACCCAGATCAGGTCCTTCGCTGATAAATTAGTGGCGACGGTCGATAAGATCCCGGAGTCTAATTTGCACAAGTTAAGCGCCGATAAGCTCTGGCAATATTATCAGGAACATGAAAGCGTGCACCATGAATATTACCAATGGGGCTGGATTCCGGTCGCCGCCGATATGTTCGGCGACAATCTGACCAACCGCGGCAAGCAGATTTTAGCCGGTCTGCGGGTGTCGGCCGATAAGATCGAGGAATATCTAGCCTTATTGACTCAGCCGGATAAGGCCTCATTGCTTAAGGAAGAGCAGGATAATTTGGTAAATATTGGTATCCAAGTCCAGTTTAATGCCCAGCAGTTTGAATTGTTCAAAGAATTGTTCCGCAAGTTCAAAGAGGAAGATGTAAAATTCTTTGGCTTATACACGCATAGCGAAGAGTATGAGATTAAATTCGAAGAAGCGGTACGGGCAATAAAAAAGAAGATTGACCCAAAGATTTTAGACGCTTTGCAAAAGCACTATGCCAAGTATTTTTATACCAAGTTCATCTATACGGAAGAGCAGGGGGTCTACAGCTTTGAGCATTATCTGAAAGAATTGGTCCGGTTGGTCAACGGTGATTACAATTTGGCCGCCACGCAGCAGAAACAGGAAGAAGGCATCGCCGATATGTTGAGACAGAAGCGGACGTTGGCTGAACGGCTCAAACTGCCGGAAAAGATTAGCCGGTTTTTCAATGCCTGGGGCGATTTCATGGTGACTAAGATCTATCGCCGCTATGCCCAGCTATTCGCGCTCTACAAGACGACCTATATCCTGGAAGAGATCGCCCGGCGCCTCGGATTAACCATCAAAGAAGTCCGCTTCATGACTTCGCGGGAAATCAAAGCGGCTTTATTCGACCATAAGCTGGATAAAGAAGAGGTTAAATCCCGGGTCAAGCTTAGTGTCTACTATACGGCAAAGGATACCGAGATTTATTATAGCGGTTCAATTGCCCAGGAAATCGTGGTAAAATATATCCAGAAAGAGACAGACCAGAATGTGGCTGAGCTGAAAGGCCAGTGTGGCTGCCGCGGCCAGGCCAAAGGCCGGGTGTGCATCGTCAATGTGATCAGCGACATGGCCAAGATGCAAAACGGGGATATCTTGGTGTCTATTTCCACTCAGCCGGACCTCTTGCCGGCCATGAAGAAGGCGGCCGCTTTCGTTACCGATCAAGGCGGCGTCACCTCGCATGCGGCCATCGTCGCCCGGGAAATGAATACGCCCTGCGTCATCGCTACCAAGATCGCCACTCAAGTCCTGCACGACGGCGACCTGGTCGAAGTCGATGCGGACAAGGGAATTGTCAAAATAATTAAAGCATAAATTTATGCCCTCTCCTATCAGCTTATCGCTGATCAAGGGTCACAAATGGTATCGCCAGCAGACCGAAGGCACGCCATACTTCATCTATTTGCCGTGCCGCGGCGTGGTTGATTATTTCCGGAGCCGGGCAGGCATCATTTGGTTTTGCAGCTTGGACGAAGCGCGCGGTTATCTGGAACAAGGCTATATTCGCCGTCTGGCGGAAAGACATTTAGCCTTGGAAAAACAGCATCCCGGCCGCTCGAAAAAAATGTATGCCAAGTGGCAGCGGGCTATTCCGGATAAGAACAGCCGTTTATTCCGGGCTATCGACAATTTGGATTTATCATCAATTAGCAATCAGAAATTATTAAAATTGAATCACGCCCTCGGCCGGCAGGCTTATAATATGTGGCTGCAGTTTTTCATGGATATCTTTGACGCCGACGCCGAGAGCCTTATTGAACAGGAGTTGATTAGGGCCGGCCGGACTTTAACGGCCGATGAAAAAAATATCCTGACCATGCCGCCCTGCTTATTGGTCAATCAAGCCCAGGAATTAGCGCTTTTGAAAATAGCCAGGTTAGCCAAACAAGAACCAGATTGCGTCTATTTGCTTAGCCGCATTCAATCTCAGGATAATATCCATCGTTTGAAATTGCAGCCGCAACTGTTGCGGCACATTGAAACCTATTTGCGCGATTACCACTGGGCTAGGAACAGCTGGGCACATGTTAACACCATCAGCGCCTTCGACGTGGTCGATCAGGTCAAGCAGATTATCACCAGTTCGCGTGATATTGAGGCCGAAATCAGGCAGCTGGATAATTATCGGCGCGATCTGCCAAAGAAAAAAAAGATGATTCGCCGGAAACACCGCTTATCGCCTTGGCTAGGGCAGATGTTCGAGATGTTCGGACTCTTGGCGCTCTGGCGCGACGGTCGCAAGGAAAATATGCAGCAGCTGCATTATTATTTGCAGCTGGTCGGCACGGAAATCGCCCGACGCAGCCATATCAGTTGGGATAAGATCAAGTTTGCCGATCCGTTCTGTATCCAGTCGATTCCGGTTAAGCCCCGGGTGCTGGAGCGTTGTTACCGCTTGCATCGGGATAATAAGCTGCTGTATTGGGATGGCGCGGTCAAGCATTTCTCTAAGGAGGCGAGCCGTAAGTTCGAGAAAGCGCTTGAAGACACTTTCTCCACCAGCGTGACCGAGGTGCGCGGTTTTATTGCTTGTCCGGGCAAGGTGAAGGGGGAAGTGGTAATTATTAATAAAAAAAGTGAATTTAATAAAATGTCGCCAGGCAAAGTTTTGGTCACGACTATGACCCGGCCGGATTTTCTGCCTTTGATGAAACAGGCGTCCGCTGTTATCACCGATGAAGGCGGTATCACCAGCCATGCGGCCATCGTTTCCCGGGAACTGAAGATTCCTTGCATCATCGGCACCCAAGTGGCGACCAAAGTTTTGCAGGACGGCTATCAGGTGGAGGTGAACGCCAACCATGGCGTGGTGTTGGTTATTGGTAAAAATAAATAAAGCCAAAATATATGTTCATCAAATTTTTCAAGGACATTACTAAAAAGAGCGTAGGAGAAGCTGGCGGCAAGGGCGCTTCGCTCGGAGAGATGACCAATGCCAAGATTCCGGTACCGCCTGGTTTCGTGATTTTAGCCGAGGCTTTCTATCAATTCTTGGCGGAAACGGATCTGACCCAGGCCATCCAGGCGGTGCTAGATAAGATCAACTATAAGGATATCAACGCGGTAGACGGCGCTTCCGCGGAGATTCGCTCTTTGATCATGAAAGCGCCGATGCCCAAAGATTTGGAGAAGCTGATCAAGGCTGATTTTAAAAAACTAAAAGCCAAATTCGTCGCGGTCCGCTCCAGCGCCACAGCGGAAGATTCTTCCTCCGCTTCCTGGGCCGGGGAATTGGAAACCTACTTGAATACGACGGATAAGACCTTGCTGTTAAACGTAAAGAAATGCTGGTCTTCGCTGTTTACGCCGCGGGCTATTTTCTACCGCCATGAGAAAAAATTATTAAAGACCAAAGTCGGCGTGGCGGTCGTGGTGCAGCAAATGGTGGAGTCGGAAATCTCCGGCATTGCTTTTACTGTCCATCCGGTCACCCAGGACAAGAACCAGATGATCATCGAAGCCGGCTACGGCCTGGGCGAAGCCATCGTCTCCGGTTCAATCACGCCAGACTCCTATGTCCTGGACAAAAGGGATTATTCTTTCATCGATATCAATGTCGCCGGCCAGGAACGCCAAATCATCAAAGGGCCGTCCGGCGGCACGAAATGGGTGGCGGTTCCGGCGGCCCGCCGGGAAAAACAGAAGCTCAGCGGCCAACAGATCGTCGGATTGGCGAAGATCTGCGCCGGAATAGAGAAGCACTATAAGTTCCCCTGTGATATCGAATGGGCTCTGGCCAAGGGCAAATTCTATATCACTCAGAGCCGGCCGATAACTACGCTCTGACAGCCTGTTCCGCCGCTTCGGCCAGCCGGCAAATCTATTTCCTCTTCCCATAAAAATGTGCTAAAATACAAAAAGAACAGCCCGCGTTGTTTTCCCCGATTTTTTTGATATTTTAGCGCCCCCATGTTTGATTACTTACAAAAATTTAATAGTCTGCCCAAGGAACTGCGCGACCGGATTTCCGCGCCGGCCGTCATGGCGGCGGTGACGGAATTGGAGGATAAGTACCAGGTCGATCTGGCCATGACTGTCATGAAAGTGATGATCCGCAGCCTGACCGTTAAGGAATTGCCGGTTTTTTTTGTCAGTGAGGCGGGCTTGCCGCAGAATGCGGCGGAAAACCTGACCCGCGAACTGAAAGAGCGGGTTTTTGCTGTCGTGGCTGATTACCTGGGCCTGCAGTCGGAAATGCGCGCTCTGGATTTGGAACGGGATATCAGCGGCCTGATCAAAGAAGCCGGCTTATCTTTGGCCAGCGATAATCTGGTCAGCCGTTTGAAGAATATTCTGGCGACTTATCTGCGCGGCGTACGCAACAAGATCGATACCAGGAACGCTTTGGCTAAGGATGTGAAAATCGGCGGCCTTAACTTGAGCGCCGCGGAAATCGACCGTCTTTTAAAAATCTGCGATAGCGGCAAATTAAGCGCCGTTTCTCCGGTTTCTGCCGCGGCCTCGGCGTCCGCTCACCCCAAGCCGGCCGTTTTCGCTTTGCCGCCGGAAGAGTACGATCTTAAGCAGGCTTTAGCCAGTGGCCAGGTAAAACCTGTCGTGAAGCCCGCTCCGAGCCAGGCCCAACCGTCGCCGCTGCAACCTGCCGTCGGCTTAGATACCAGCCACGAGATCAGCGCGCCGGATCGCCAGCTGGATCTGGCCGCGCCAACAAAACCCGTGGCGCCAGTTAACTTACCTATTCCGCCAACCGTCCCGTCGTTGTCCGACAAGCCGACCGTCGCGCCCTCTTCGCCGGTCGTCATCCAGCCGACCCAGACGGTTCAGACAGTCCAGCCGATCAAGCCGGAACCGGTCAAGAAGATCGAATTAGTCCATGCGCCTAAGAATATCCAGGCTATCACGAATATTCAGGTAAATACTCAGTCTAAGGTCCAAACTAAGGCCGGCTCTCCGGTTGCCAGCCGTTTGGCGCCTCTTTCGGCGACGCCGCCGGGGACGCCGGGCGTCCCGCCCCAGTCTTCGGCAGCAGCCTCGCCGACTATCGCCGCTGCCGCCCAGGCCGCGGCGCCAGCGCGGCCGACCCCGGCCCGTCGTCCGGTAGTGGCGCCTCCTTCCGCCCGGCCGCGGATGCATGATATCAGGCCGGTACCCAAGGTCATGGGGCCGATAGAAGAATTGCAATTCTTGGATCCGGTCAATTTCCGCCGCTTGGGTCAGGCGCCGGCGGAAGCGACCGCCAAGATTTTTGCGAAGATAAAACTTTTGGAAAAAGACGGCTATGATAAGATGATCGCCGGCGTCCGGGCCTGGCGCCAGAGTCCGGTCAACCGGCTGTACTTGCGCATCGGCCAGGAAGCGATCGCCGGCGGGCTGTTATTGAAAGACGCTGTTTCAGCCCGACAGCAGGCCGGCCAGGAAACTCTGAGCATGGAAGAGATTGAGGCCGTAGTCAAGCTGAACAGCAAGCTGGTATTCTAAATATGCAACAATTTACCGTTCCCCAATTCATCGACGTGGAAAACCAGATCATCGGTCCGATCACGACCCGGCAGTTTATGATCCTCCTGGTCGCGGCGGTAGCTATCGGCCTCAGTTACAAGCTGTTTGATTTCAGCTTGTTCGCGACGGTAGCTATTTTGATCCTCATCATCGCCGCCACCCTGGCTTTCGTCAAGATTAACGGCCGCCCCTTCCACCTGTTCATCCTGAATACTATCCAGACTTGGCGTCGGCCGGGTTTGCGGGTCTGGAACAATCAGGCGCTCATCAGCGAGCAGTCGGACAAGGAACCGGTCGTGTTGCCGGTATATCGTCCGACGCCGCCGAAAATTTATAAAAAATCGCGTTTAGCCGAACTGGCCCTGATCGTCGATACCAAGGGCCGGTATAAAGGAGAATGATATGGCCGGAAGGAATTTAGCCAAAAACAAGATCGGGGCCTTTACCCAGCAATATCTGAATATTGCCGAGATTAAGGGCAACACGGTAGTCATGAAAGACGGCACCCTGCGCGCCGTGCTCTTGGTTTCCAGCATCAATTTTGCCTTGAAGAGCGAAGACGAGCAGAACGCGGTCATTGACTCCTATATCCGTTTCCTGAACAATATCAGCTTTACGGTCCAGATCGTTATCCAGTCGCGCGAGTTGAACATCGACAATTACCTGCAATACCTGAAAGGGAAGGAGAAGGAACAGACCAACAAGCTGCTTAAGGTCCAGACGGCCGACTATATCGAATATATCAAGGAGCTCACTTCGTTGGGTAAGATCATGAATAAGCGCTTTTACGTCGTCGTCCCCTACGATCCCTTGACTGACAAGCATAAAGGCTTCTTTTCTCTGCTGGGCGAAGCGATGCGGCCGGCGACCATCATCAAGCTGAAAGAGAAAACTTTCCAAAAATACCAGGAGATGCTGGAGCGCCGGGTGGAAAGCGTGATGGGCGGGCTGGAATCTATGGGTGTTGCGGTGGCGCGCCTGGATACGCAGAGCCTCATTGAATTATATTACAAGACTTATAATCCGGAGACCTCCGTCAATCAGGAACTCGCGGATTTGGATAAGATCCGCGTAGAACAATAAAGCCTCTATGATCGATTTCAATAAAGACGACCAACAGAATAAGCTGACGCTGAATACGCCCGTCACCTTGCGGACGCCCGGCGCGGCGCCGGCCGTGGAAAGCAATCCGACCCTGACGCGGGAGGTTATCGAAGAGGAGAAAGCGTTCCGCCGCGGCGTCCTGTCCGTCCGGGACATCATCGCGCCCGCCAGTTTGAAAGTAGAGGCGAATTTCCTGCACCTCGGCAATAAATTCGTCCGGACGGTCTTCGTCATCAGCTATCCGCGCTATATTTCCGTCGGCTGGTTCGCTCCGATCATCAATCTAAATGTGACTTTCGACGTGTCCATGTTCTTTTATCCGGTCAAGAGCTTCATCATTTTAAAGCAGCTGAAAAACAAGGTCGGCGCTTTGGAGGCCCAGATCGTGGCTGACGCCGAGAAAGGCGCCGCTCGCGACCCGCTCCGGGAAACCGCTCTGCGCGATATTGAATACCTGCGCGACGCGCTTACCCAGGGGACGGAAAAATTCTTCCAGTTTTCTCTCTATGTCACCTTATATGCCGATAATCTGCCCGAGCTCGACCGCTTATCCGACCAGCTAGAGGACATCTTCGGTTCGCGGCTGGTCTATTCCCGCCGCGTCTATTACCAGGCGGAGCAGGGCTTTAATTCTACGTTGCCCTTGGGTGACGACGAGCTCTTTATTACTTTTAACATGAATTCTTCGCCTATCGCCTCGTCTTTTCCGTTCATTTCCAGCGAACTGACCAGCGATCAAGGTATTTTGTACGGCATTAACCGCCATAATAACAGTCTCATCCTCTTCGACCGTTTTACCCTGCAGAACGCCAATTCCGTCGTCTTTGCCACTTCCGGCGCGGGCAAGAGTTACGCCGTCAAGCTGGAGGTTTTGCGGTCTTTGATGTTAGGTTCCGACGTCATCGTCATCGATCCGGAATACGAATACAAGCATCTGGCGGAAGCGGTCGGCGGCACCTATATCAATATCTCCCTGGCTTCGGAAAACAAAATCAATCCTTTTGATCTGCCGCGCTCTATCGGCGGCGAAGCCAAACCCAAGGACATCATCCGCAGCGCCGTCATTACCCTGAAGGGCCTGGTCCGTCTGATGCTCGGCAATCTGAACTACGACGAGGACTCCATCGTCGACCGGGCGCTCCTGGAGACCTACGCCAAGAAAGATATTACTCCGGATTCCGATTTGTCCAAGATCGAATCGCCGATCATGTCCGATTTCGAGCAGATTCTTGACGGCATGGAAGGCGGCGCGGACCTGGCCTTGCGTCTGCGCAAGTTCACCGCCGGCACTTTCGCCGGACTCCTTAATAATCAGACCAACGTGGAGATGAATAACCAGCTGGTCTGCTTCTCGGTCCGCGACCTGGAAGACGAATTGCGGCCGATCGCCATCTATACGATCGTCAACTATATCTGGAACGTCGTCCGGAGCGAGATGAAAAAGCGGATTTTGGTCATTGACGAAGCCTGGTGGATGATGCAGCACGAAGACAGCGCCAAATTCATCTTTGCCCTAGTCAAGCGCTGCCGCAAGTATTATCTGGGCGTGACCACGATCACTCAGGACGTCAACGATTTCCTGACCTCGCCTTACGGCCAGGCTATCGTCACCAATTCTTCCATGCAGCTCCTGTTCAAGCAGTCGCCGGCCGCCATCGACCTGGTCCAGAAGACCTTCCTGCTGACTGAAGGCGAAAAATACCTGCTCCTGGAATGCGGCGTCGGCGAAGGTATTTTTTTCGCCGGCAATAAGCACGTCGCCATGAAAGCCGTCGCCTCCTATACCGAGGACCAGCTGATCACTTCCGACCCGCGGCAGCTCTTGGAGCTGGAAGAAGCCAAGAAGGAATTTGAGGAAAGCCAGGCGGAACAGGGCGCGGCCAGCGGCCTGGCGACCTGATTAGCGTCGTAATAAGAATATCCTGCTTCAGGCAGGGATTATAAATATATGCAAAACAACCGGAGAAACTTAGGCATTTTAATCATCGTCATCGGCCTGATCATCCTGGCCCTGGTCATTTATTTCGGCTTCCTGCGGCCGGGCGCGACGCCCGAAACAGCGCCGACGACCTCGACGCCGGCCGCGATTTCGTCATTGCCGACCAGTCCGGCGGCCGGAACCACCACGCCGAGCGACAAGCCGACTAACCATCAGCTGTACGATATTTCCAAGGAAGCCCCTCACCAATTCAATCTGAACGACCTGGCCAAGCTGGCTGAATTCTTCGCCGCCCGTTTCGGTTCCTATTCCAGCCAGTCCGATTACAGTAATTTCACCGATTTGCGCCTGTTCATGACCCAGAGCCTGCAAGACTGGGTGGACGGCTATGTCCAGAAATTGCGGCAATCCAAGCCCGGCACCTCTTATTACGGCATTACCACGCGGGCACTTTTGACTAAGACCAAGAGTTTCGATGATCGGGCCGGCACGGCCGATATCGTCGTGACCACGGAGCGCAGCGAAAGCACGGAGCAGATCGGCGGCGGCACGCCTTATCAGCAGGACCTGGAATTGAAATTCAAGAAAGTGGGCGGCGACTGGCTGGTGGACGAAGTCTATTGGCAGAAATAATGATCGCGCTCTTATTATAGCCCTATGGCCAATCCGTTAAAAAGCATTTTTGTCTGCACTAATTGCGACGCCCAATTCCCGAAATGGAGTGGGCGTTGTTCGGAGTGCGGCGCCTGGGGCTCTTTGGCCGAGCAGGTGACGGACAGCAAGCAAGCCGAGCGATCGGCCGCCAAAAAATTAGGCGGCGCCGCCATCATCGATTTGGCTCAGGTGGAAACCGCCGCCTTAAACCGTCTGAAGACCGGCATCTCCGAAATCGACCGGGTGCTCGGCGGCGGCCTGGTGCCGGGTTCGCTGGTCTTGCTGAGCGGTGAACCGGGCATAGGCAAGTCCACGCTGGTCGCTCAGTTGGCGACCGCCTTAGGTCGTGATGTTATTTATGTGAGCGGCGAAGAGTCCGCCGCCCAGATCAAAGACCGGCTGCAACGCCTACATTGCGATCTGAACCGTTTGAAATTCATTTCCGAAACCAATGTGGAAAAGATTTGCGCCGCCGGCGCCCAGGCCAAAGCCTCGCTGATGATCATTGATTCCATCCAAACGGTCTATTCGGCGCTGATTCCGTCGGAAGCCGGCAGCATCGCCCAGATCCGGGCGGCGACCGTTCATTTCTTGGAACTGGCCAAGCAGCATAATCTGGCCGTCGTCCTAATCGGCCATATCACCAAGGACGGCCAGGTGGCCGGCCCCAAGTCGCTGGAGCATATCGTCGACACGGTCCTGTATCTGGAAAATGAATCGACCAATAATTATTGCCTGCTCCGGACCACCAAGAACCGCTTCGGCTCGGTTAATGAGCTCGGTGTCCTGGAGATGACCGGCGCCGGTTTCCGGGAAGTGAAGAATCCCAGCCAGATTTTCGTAGAAACGGCGCAGGCCGACATTCCCGGTTCGGTCATCAGCTGCCTGATAGAAGGGACGCGTCCTTTCCTGACCGACTTGCAGGCTCTGGTAACCAAGACGGTCTTCGGCTACCCGCAGCGCAAAGCCAGCGGCTTCGATCTTAACCGTTTGCAGGTTTTGTCCGCCGTCATTACCAAACGGACCAAGATCAATCTGACGGCCCAGGATATCATCCTTAACGTAGTCGGCGGCCTGAAGATCAGCGATCCGGCTCTTGACCTGGCGGCTTGCGCGGCAATCATCAGCTCGCAGCTGAATAAGAATTTCGATCGCCGGACCGTCGTGCTCGGGGAAGTGGGCCTGGGCGCCGAAGTGCGCAACGTTTTCAAGTTGGAGCAGCGCCTGCAGGAAGCCGAACGCTTGGGATTTACCACCGCGATCGTGCCGGCTACGCCGGTCAAGGCCGGCAAGCTGAAGCTCATTCCGGTTGAGCAATTAGGGGAGCTAGTGGAGATTATCAAGTAGGGATTGATCGGCACGGAGCGAAAAATTGATAAAATTTGGGAAATAAAAAATGGACAACCGATTGGCTGTCCATTTTAAGCGAGAATTTTTTATAGAACTAGAGCATAGGCCGGGATTGGTTCGTGTTTTTTGAATCCAAGTTCAATATTTAAGCTTTTTTGATCTGCAGATATTATTTCATCAAAATTTTTATTGAAAAATTTTTGGCAAACATCATTAGCAGATTTTTTGCTTGTGAAACTATAATTGGAGACCAATGTTTCATAAGTTTTTTCTACTTTTTTTTCTTTGCTATCAGGATTAGTTTTAGAAGAGAATAAATGCCCTTCATTACTAACTCTACCAGCGGTGATGATTACGTCTTCACCGTTCAAAAAAGCTTCAAAATTTTTACTGACCATGTTTTCCTCGCTTTGCCTTGTTAGGCGGTTTTGCTGACGAGATAATCTCGTCAAGGTTTTAAAAGAAGGTTGATTATGAACTAATAATACTATTTATTATGGATTAAGTCAATGGTATTTGGTGGATAAAGTTAGCTTATTTTAGCCTCTAGATATAAAGAATTATCAGTATACTTGACAGTAATTATTAAAGGTGTTATAATTATTTTATGTTCATTTAAAAGATATTTGGGTTTTTTGACCTGTTTTGAGGCGATGAGCCTGAAAGCAGATCAAAGAAACTAAACTAAATAGAAACAATACAAAAGGATAACTGATGAAAACTTTAAAGAAGTTCTTCGCACCGGCAGTTGATTTATTAATAAATCTTTCCATCATCTTCAGGGGGGGGCACTCGTCATGGGCGGGCTTTTCTCAATCTTCATATTAGGGATTGGGATATTCTGCTTCGGCTTGTATCTTGGATCGCCTGATGACTATCCTGGAGATTTATTATTATGGATAAGACAACCGTCGGTAATCGTAACTTTGTTAATTTTATCCGTATTGTTCTTTGTTTTTAAAGGAACGAGGCGGAAACTTTTGACCAAGTTCGAAAATTCTAAATTGGTTAAACGGTTTGAGGCTTTATAGAAACAATAAGGAGTCGTCGACGAATGTCAGCGACTCTTTTTTAATTAATGATTTATCTATTCCAAATGCACCCGGTTTTCCCATTCACCCAGCTTAGTTTTCAGGAGCGGGTGTTTTTTTAAATCCGGATCGGCCGTCACCAGAGCGGCGGCTTCAGTCTGAGCTTTCTTGATATTGTCATAATCGAACAGCGTGGCGATTTGGAATTCCGGGAATCCGCTCTGGCCGGTGCCGTATAATTCGCCGGCGCCGCGCAACCTCAGGTCTATCTTGGCCAAGGCGAAACCGTCCTGGTATTTAGTCATCGCCTCCAGGCGGGCCAAGGTCTTGGCGTTGCTGATTTCTTCGCTGGAAGGGAACAGGAAACAATATGATTGGTGTTCACTGCGTCCGACGCGTCCCCGGAATTGGTGCAGACTGGCCAGGCCGAAACGTTCCGCTCCTTCTATCAGCATCAACGTTGCGTTTGGTACATCCACGCCGACTTCCACTACCGAGGTCGACACCATGATCTGCGTCTGGTTGGCCAGGAACTCGGCCATCACCCGTTCTTTTTCTTTGGCGCTCAGGCGGCCGTGCAGCAGGCCGACTTTCAACTCGGGGAAGATGTCTTGGTCCAGCTTGGCATGTTCGGCTTTAACTGATTTGACGCCCAGGCGGTCCGATTCGTCGATGAGCGGACAGATGACGAAGGCCTGCTGGCCGCTCTTGATTTGCTGCCGGATGAAATCATAAGCTACTTGGCGGTTAGCCTCGGTGACTACTCTGGTGATGATCGGCTTCCGGCCGGCGGGCCGCTGGTTAATGACTGAGAGATCCAGATCACCGTAAATAGTCAGGGCCAGGGAACGGGGAATAGGCGTGGCCGTGAGCGACAGGAAATGCGGCGTTAAGTCATCAAGTCCGTGGGAATCCAGGACCTTTTGCCGTTGGCTGACGCCGAAACGGTGCTGTTCATCTACTACCGCGAGCGCTAGGTTATCGAATTTCAAGCCTTTCTGGATCAAAGCATGCGTGCCGATGATGATATCAGCCCGGGTCGCCTCGGCGTCCTTGCGGCCGCCGGTCATTAGCGCGATCCGGAAACCATAACCGGCTAGAAGATTGGTAACATAGGCAAAATGCTGCCGGGCCAGGATCTCCGTCGGAGCCATTAATAGTGCCTGCTTCTTATTCAAGGCGACGTTCAATAAGGCCAGAATAACGACCAGGGTCTTGCCGCTACCGACATCACCTTCCAAAAGCCGGCTCATCGGCGCCGTTTTTTCCAGATCGCGCAGGATTTCCCAGGCGGCTTGGCGCTGGGCATCGGTCAGCTTGAAAGGCAGGGTTTTGACGAATTTTTGCGTGGCCGTTTCCTGAAATTTTATGGGCCAGGCTTGGCGCGATTTCAATTCGCGCTTGATCATCTGGGCTTTCACCTGGCGCAGGAATAATCCCGTAAAACCGAGCCGCTGCCGCGCGGCGAGCGCCGCCGCTTGGTTAGACGGGAAATGAATCTGGCGCAGAGCCGTGCCAAGATCCAACAAACCCAGCCGCTTCTTGATGTCCGCCGGCAGCCAATCCGGCTCCTGGTCGGCTAAGGCGATAATCTCTTTTACCAGAAAGCGGATCTGCTTCTGGGTGAGATTGGCGGTCAGGTGGTAATTGGGAATCAGGCCTTTGGTATGGATGAGATCGGCGGAATATATTTTTTCGATCACCGGCGAAACCATGGCTAGGCTGCCATAACTCTCGCTGACCCGGCCGGCCAGCGAGACCCGGTCGCCGACCTTATAAGTCCGGGTCAGGAAAGGCTGGTTGAACCAGATCGCTTTCAAGGTATCGCTCTCGTCGCTGATGAGCGCTTCCGTCAGGTACATCCGTCGCCGCGGGCTTTTCTTGTTCTGAATAAGCTCAATAGTACCGCTCACGTTGGCGGCTTGCCCCTCCCGCAAGTCGGCAATCGCCGCCTGCCTTGAAAAATCTTCGTAACGGAACGGGAAATAAAAAAGCAGGTCGTGGACGGTTTCCAGACCCAGCTTTTTTAATAGTTTAGCGGTAGTTTTTCCGACCCGGTAGAGTTCGGTGATCGGCGAAGTGAGAGTAACCATATGGCAAAGGTGCATCCACCAGGAATCGAACCTGGATTTCAAGCTCCGCAAGCTTGCGTCCTATCCGTTGAACGATGGATGCTTATCCGGCCTGTTTGCCGAAAACTGCTTCCATCTTATTATAGTTTCAACAATTTAGTCAACTGTTCGGATAAGGGCGGGACCGTGCGATCCAGGTCCTCGTCCAGATAGCGGACCAGGAAGTTCCGGACGGTGAGCGCGTCCATGCGCCGGAGCGGCACGGACAGGCGGGGGCGCATGCTATTCTTGTATTCCAGATAAAGATTCTTGATACTATCTTTGGGCTTGTAGAGGACGGAGAAGTTCTTGAATTCGTCATAGTCGTAGAAATTCCGGCCGATTTTTACTCCTTCCGGGCCCAATTCAAACCCGACCTGAGTCGGCTTCTGACTATCGTTGATGATCATGACGATAGCCGATAAGACGATAATCAGGGCAAAAAGGAAATTGGAGTTGAGGCCGAGGAAGACCAGGCGCCAGCCGCTAAAACTGAAAAAGCTGAAAAATAGGAGCAGCACAGCCAGGACGGCGGTGATGATATACCAGTTGCGGCTGCGGTCGTGCTTTTTATATTCCGGCACGGGCCAGCGCAGGTAAATAGCTTGGTTTTCGGGCATATTTTTATGGCTAACTGGCCAATTTCAGATTGACAAGGCCAAGTATATTTTATATATTGATTATAACATAAAATCCGGAAAAAGAGGACATTTATGGAGAGGTGGCTGAGTGGCTGAAAGCGGCAGGTTGCTAACCTGTTATAGGGTGTTAAAGCCCTATCGAGGGTTCGAATCCCTCCTTCTCCGCCAGGACAATTTAGTATCGGATAGACCCATTTAATATAGAGAAATGAGCGACCCGAGTGGTTCGAATCCCATTGTCCTTGTCAAAAAGGCGTTCTTTAAAAAGGACGTTTTTTTGTATAATTTTGGATAAGGTGTATAATATAATCAATATATTTTAGTAAAAATGAATATGTCTACAATCAGTAAAAATATCCGCAAGCTAAGGGAACGAAAAGGAATATCTCAAGATAGGCTTTCTAAACTTGCTGATATTTCTTTGAACACCATTGCCAAGTTGGAACTTGATGACACTCAAAACCCCACTATTGAAACATTGCAGAAAATTGCGAAAGCTTTAGATGTTGGGGTTGAAGACTTAATTAAATAAAAACATATGACAACTAAAGAAATGACATTAAATACAACCAAAGAACAAGAACGAGCAGAATTGCATCGTGCTATTTGGCAGATTGCGAATGATTTGCGTGGGAGTATTGATGGTTGGGATTTCAAGCAGTATGTTTTAGGAATGCTTTTTTATCGTTTTATTAGTGAAAACTTAACTAATTATATCAATGCCGATGAGAGACGATCTGGTAATAAAGATTTTGACTACTCAACTCTTTCTGACAAAGAAGCAGAATTTGGTCGAGCTGATACCGTGAGAGAAAAGGGATTTTATATTTTACCAAGTGAGTTATTTGTAAATGTGTGTAAAAAGGCTCGCAATGACGCAAACCTCAACGAAACATTGGCAAGTGTATTTCGTAGTATTGAAAATTCGGCGAAAGGTTCTGATAGTGAGGATGACTTGAGAGGTTTGTTTGATGATCTAGACGTTAACTCCAACAAGTTAGGTAATAGTGTTGAAAAGAGGAACCAAAAATTAGTTAAGCTTTTAGAAGCTATTGGTGATCTTCGTTTGGGGAATTATGCTGATAACACTATTGATGCTTTTGGTGATGCCTACGAATTTTTGATGACCATGTATGCTTCAAATTCTGGAAAATCTGGCGGTGAATTTTTTACACCACAAGAAGTCAGTCAACTGCTTGCCGAAATTACAACAGTTGGAAAAAAAGAAGTAAATAAAGTTTATGATCCAGCTTGTGGTTCAGGTTCATTGCTTCTCAAGTTTGCAAAAGTTTTAGGGAAAGAAAATGTTCGCATTGGTTTTTTTGGACAAGAAATCAATCTTACCACTTACAACCTGTGCCGTATTAACATGTTTTTGCATGATATAAATTATAATCATTTTGATATTGCACACGGTGACACACTGACTGACCCAAAGCATTGGGATGATGAACCATTTGATGCTATTGTCTCAAATCCTCCATATTCTACTAGGTGGGAGGGTGAGGATAATCCAATTTTAATTAACGATCCACGCTTTGCACCAGCAGGTGTGCTTGCCCCAAAAAGTAAAGCTGATTTAGCTTTCACTATGCATATGTTATCTTGGCTTTCTACGAGTGGCACAGCTGCCATCGTTGAATTTCCGGGTGTTCTTTACCGTGGCGGAGCAGAGCAAAAAATTCGTAAATATTTGGTAGACAATAATTATGTTGATACGGTTATTCAATTACCAGCGGATTTATTTTTTGGTGTGACTATAGCCACTTGTATTATTGTTTTGAAAAAGAGCAAAAAAGACAATAAAGTTCTATTTATTGATGCTTCTGCTGAATTTGTTCGTAATGGCAATAAAAATAAATTAAGTGACTTAAATCGTACAAAAATATTAGGAGCATTTACTGATCGTAAAGATGGTGATTACTTTTCCAAGCTGGTAGATAATAGAATAATTGCTGAGAATGATTATAATATTGCCGTTTCAAGTTATGTTGTCGCGGAGGACACTAGAGAAATAATAGATATTAAAGAATTAAACAACAAAATTACTGAAATAGTAAAAAGACAAAATGAACTTCGCCAAGCAATTGACGAAATCGTTGCTGATATTGAACAAAGTAAATAAAAAAGAAGGTATGGAAAAAGATTTAATAAAAAATGAAATCAATATTGAATTACATTATAATTTCATTGATAGTAATAGCCATTCAATAAATTTTCATACCAGAAATATTTGTGCACTGGCTCAGGTTGAACTCATATCTTATATCATAAGAACATTGTATCCTGATGAAAATTTTGAAATATTATCACTGCCACCTCAGGAGGGATCTTTCAAGGATTTAACCGTTGTTAAATTTTTAAATAAAAATCAGGGTGTAATTTTAACAGTTGGTACTTTATTTACTGTTTTATTATTTAATAGTCAAGTAAGGGTTAATAATACAACTGCAGATTTTAACACTTTAGAAATTGTAGAGAAATGTAAAAATTTTGATGTAGATGATGAAAAAATTAAAAAAATTGAGGATATTTGTAAGTCGTACTATCCTAAAAAACAAAAAAATATCTTCTATGAATCAGTTATAGCGGATGCAAGTGTTACTAGTATAAAACCAACCATATCAGAGAATGAAAACATTTTTGAAAAAGAAATCAATAAGAGTGATTTTGAAAATTATCTTGAGGATATACCCAAAGAAAAAGAATTTTTAAAAACCGATTTGTCTGGGCATATACAGTTATCTCAACCATTCATCGATAAACAACAGCAGTATGGTAGAGGTGTCGCTTGGAAAGGAACGTATTATGGTGATGATATCTTTGATGAAAATAATGAGCTTATTATAGAAGACGGGGAATATATATTTTTTTACATGCAGGATGACGAGTATAAAGAGCAAATCCTAAAGCAAGAAATTTCTTTTACTAGTGGTGATAATATAGGTGTTATTTTCGATGTTAGTCGTTATTATGATTATTTTAATGATAAATATGGTAAGCCAAGATTATATATAAAAAGAGTTGTATCTCATAATGATAATTTAGTACAACATAAAAAAGACTTGGCATTAAAAAATGAAAAAAGAAAATTTGAGAAAAAAAATAAAAATCAAAGATCATTATTCGAAATTGCTCAAGAATAATATGATTAAACATCAAAATAAAATTGAAAAGTTAATATTGGAATTATGCCCAAATGGCGTTAAGTATTTTACTGTTGGGGAAATCTGTGAGATAAATCGTGGCAGAGTTATGTCGAAAGACTACCTTCGAGAAAATGTTGGCGAATATCCTGTGTACTCTTCTCAGACGGCAAATGAGGGTGTTTTTGGTTATATTAAAACCTATGATTACGATGGAGAATACGTGACCTGGACGACTGATGGTGCAAATGCAGGATCAGTGTTTTATCATAATGGAAAATTTAGTATTACAAATGTTTGTGGTTTATTGAAACCAAAGACAAGTAATTTAAATGTTAAATATTTACTGTATAGTTTAAGCATCATAGCAAAATCTTATGTAAATGCTGGCATGGGTAATCCAAAGTTAATGAGTAATGTAATGGCAAGAATTAAAATTCCTGTTCCACCTCTTACAATCCAAGAAGAAATTGTAAAAATTCTTAATAGTTTTACAGAGCTGGAAGCAGAGCTGGAAGCAGAGCTGGAAGCAGAGCTGGAAGCAAGAAAGAAACAGTATAATCATTATAAAGACGAGTTACTGAATATTGAGGGTGCAGAAAATAAAGTTTTGGGAGATATAGGAACCATGATTAGAGGAAACGGATTACAAAAGAAAGATTTTATGGAAACAGGAGTCGGGTGTATTCACTATGGCCAAATATACACCTATTACGGAACTTTTACAGATAAAACTAAATCATTCGTATCACCAGAATTAGCAAAAAAATTAAAGAAAGCCCAAAAAGGAGATGTAATAATTACCAATACGAGTGAAAATCTCGAAGATGTGGGAAAAGCTGTCGTTTGGTGCGGTGAGAATGAAATTGTAACAGGTGGACATGCAACAATTTTCAAACCTCAAAAAGTTACTGGAAAATATTTTGCATATTATACACAAACAAAAATGTTTTTTGATCAAAAGAAAAAATATGCAAAAGGTACAAAAGTGATAGATGTTTCAGCTACAGATATGAAAAAAATTAAAATACCCGTTCCACCACTCGCCGAACAAGAACGAATCGTCTCGATTTTGGATAAATTTGATGCACTTGTTAACAATATTTCAATTGGTTTGCCTGCCGAACTTAATGCACGCAGACAACAATATGAATATTACAGAAACAAACTTCTAACATTTAAGGAATATGCCAACGAAAAATAAATATAATTTAGTAGCTGAGAATTCACAAAGCACAGTCGTGGCTGAATACACTCCAGATAAAAAACGGATTGCCCATTATCAAAGTGAAGCCGAACTGGAACGTGCTTTTATAAAACAGCTTGAGACGCAGGCTTACGAATATATAGAGATAACATCGGAAGATGATTTGGTTTTGAATTTGCGTAAGCAGATAGAAAAACTTAATAATTTTGAATTTTCGGACAAGGAATGGGAACATTTTTTTGTAAGTGAGTTGGCGAACTCTAATCAAGGCATTGAAGAAAAAACAACAACAATACAAGAAGACTATATAAAAAATTTAGTTCGTGACGATGGTTCAATAAAAAATATTTATCTTATAAAAAAAGATAATATTCATGACAATAATTTGCAGGTTATTAATCAATATGCGACAGAAGACGGTCAACGTTCTAATCGTTATGATGTAACAGTGCTTATTAATGGATTACCTTTGGTTCATATTGAACTTAAGCGTCGTGGCGTGGCTATTCAAGAGGCTTTTAATCAGATTAATCGCTATCAAAGAGAGAGTTTTTGGTCTGCTTCTGGTCTTTTTGAGTATATACAGCTGTTTGTTATTTCCAACGGGACACATACAAAATATTATAGTAATACAACACGATCACAACATATTAAGGAATCGAGCGAAGGTGCGGTCAAAAAAGGTAAAAGAACAAGTAACAGTTTTGAGTTTACTAGTTGGTGGGCAGATGCTACAAATAAACCAATAATAGATTTGATGGATTTTGGTAAAACTTTTTTCGCTAAACATACTCTTTTGAATATTTTAACTCGTTATTGTGTTTTTACAACCGAGCGACTCCTTCTCGTGATGCGTCCTTATCAGATTGTGGCAACCGAAAGAATATTAAATCGCATTGAAGTTAGTACAAATTATAAAAAGTTAGGTACTGTAGAAGCTGGCGGATATGTTTGGCATACGACAGGCTCTGGAAAAACCTTGACTAGTTTTAAAACTGCACAACTGGCAAGCAAATTATCATACATTGATAAAGTTGTTTTTGTTGTCGATCGCAAAGATTTGGATTATCAAACAATGAAAGAATATGATAAATTTGAAAAAGGAGCGGCGAACAGCAATACCAGCACCACGGTATTAAAAAAACAATTGGAAGACTCAAACGCAAGAATCATTATTACGACAATTCAAAAATTAGACCGATTTATTGATAAGAATAAGGGGCATAGTATATTTGATGGACATGTGGTAATTATATTTGACGAATGCCATCGTTCTCAATTTGGTGAGATGCATGGGGCCATTACCAAAGCATTCAACAATTATCATATCTTTGGATTTACTGGCACGCCAATTTTTGCCGTGAATTCTTCTTCTGGTGGAAGAATTGATTTTAAAACAACCGAACAAGCTTTTGGTGATAAATTGCATACCTATACCATTGTAGATGCGATTGCAGACAAAAATGTTTTACCATTTAAGGTGGACTATATTTCTACTGTTAAAGAAGCGGAAGATATTGAGGATAAAAAAGTTAGTGACATTGATCGTGAGGCAATATTATCAGCACCAGAACGCATAACAAATATTGTTAACTACATTCGTGAACATTTTGATCAAAAGACAAAGCGTAATAGTTTCTATAAATTAAAAGAGCGACGATTAGCTGGTTTTAATTCCATATTTGCTGTTTCCTCAATTGAAGTTGCAAAAAAATATTATGCCGAATTTAATAAACAGTTTGCTGATCTGCCAAGTGATAAGCGTCTTAAGGTAGCTCTAATTTATAGTTTTGGTGTAAATGATGAAGATGCAGATGGGATGATAGATGAAAATCTTGATGATACAAGCGGTTTAGATGCCAGTTCCAGAGACTTCTTGGATAGAGCCATCGTTGATTATAATAAGATGTTTGGTACTTCTTATGATATTTCATCAGACAAATTCCAAAATTATTATAAAGATGTTAGTCAACGAGTAAAAGATCGGGAGATTGATGTTCTGGTCGTAGTGAATATGTTTTTGACTGGATTTGATGCTACTACCCTTAATACTTTGTGGGTTGATAAAAATTTAAGACTACACGGCCTACTTCAGGCATATTCTCGTACTAATCGTATTTTGAATAGTGTAAAAACCTTTGGTAATATCGTATGTTTTCGTAACCTAGAAAAAGCAACAAATGAATCTATTTCATTATTTGGTGATAAGGAAGCGAGCGGTATCGTTCTTTTGAAATCGTATTCTGAATATTATAATGGCTATAAAGATGGCAACAAGGAAGTTCGTGGTTATGCAAGCTTAGTGGCTGAATTATTAGAAAAGTTTCCAGTAGGTCAAAGAATAGATAGTGAACAAGCACAAAAAGATTTTATTAAACTTTATGGCGGAATATTGCGAGTAAGAAATATTTTAACTACTTTTGATGAATTTGTTGGAAATGAAATATTAACCGAGCGTGATATACAGGATTATCATAGTATGTACATTGACCTGTATAACGAATTCCGCAAAGCCGAGGAAAATGAAAAAGAAAATGTTAATGATGACATTGTCTTTGAAATGGAACTTATTAAACAAGTTGATATCAATATTGATTATATATTAGGTCTCATTAAAAAATACCACGAAGATCACACAAAGAATAAAGAGCTTTTACTTGATATCAACAAGGCCATTGATTCTAGTGTCGAACTTAGAAATAAAAAAGACCTCATTAATCAATTTATTACTTCTCTTGATATAAAGTCTGTAGTTGATGAAGACTGGCAAAGGTTTATAAATGAAAAGAAGATCGAAGAGTTGGAACAAATTATTGAGAATGAAAATCTTGACCGAGATGCGACCTACACTTTTGTAAAAAATGCTTTTCGTGATGGAGGCGTTGCAACCACTGGCACCGCTATTACAAAAGTTCTGCCACCTGTATCACGTTTTTCTCCAACAGGCGAACGTTCACAGAAACGTGAAAGTGTTCTGGGTAAATTAACAAGTTTCTTTGAAAGATTTTTTGATATTTCTGGTGGCAATTTATAATTTTATTATAAAAGCGTCAACGATATTATGTTGGCGTTTTTTTATTCTTCCAACAATGTTAAGACTTTATCTTGATACTTTATTCTTGACCTTAAGTTTCCAAGCAACTCTCTCTTCTCACTTACTGATCCCTCTTTCAAGATATACTTCGCATAGTTTCTAATGTCAGTCTCTTTTGGGGCTTTCACCTTATCAGTGCTACCCAGTACTGATCTTTGGAATATATTAAATCTTGAAATTTCATCCTCTAATCTTTGTCGCATGCCAAGTTCGTTGATATTTACTTTATCTAATATTTTCAGCAGTTCAGTAATAAGTTCTTCTTCCCGAATGTATTTATTTTTACAATTTCTATCTCTGGCTCTTGAGCAAGAGTAGTAAATATACCTCGCATGCGTTCCATCTTTAAGTTGTTTGTATTTTTCTTCGGCAGATATACCACTTCCACAATATCCGCAGGTAAACAATTTAGTGAAGGCGAATTCTTTATTTTCTCTCACTATTTGATCACGTTTCAACTGAGCTTTGGCTTTTTCAAATAACTCTTGCTTTATAATTGGTTCATGTTTACCGGTATACCAATTTCCACTATCCTTTGGGTGTTCGAATACTCCATAATAAAAAGGGTTATCTAGTATTCTATAAATTCCACTTAAAGTTAGTGGCTTATTGCCCCTCGTATAGAAGTTAATTTCATGTTTAAGCCAGTTGTATATTTTTCGTCCTGAATAATGTTCGTAGGCAACTTTTTCAAACATTTTCTTAATTACTGGAGACCTAAGCGGATCAATAATTATCTGACATTTTTTATCCATCCTATTTTGATTCAAATATCCAAGTGGTGCCACGCCTGGCCACAAGCCCATCTCGACTCTTGTGCGTAATCCTCGTTTTACATTGATGCCTCTGTTGTCATTTTCTAGTTTGGCTTGCGATCCTAAAATCATGAGTAAAAACTTTTCATTTGGATTGTTGCTGAATTTCTGTCCGTAAGTTCGTATTTCTTGAAGTTTGCCACTATCCATTAAATCCACAACTTTACCGAGATCGCCAGCATTTCTTGAAATTCGGTCAGGTGCCCAAGTTAGAATTCCATCAAATTTACCTTGTCTTAAATCTTCGATTAATTCGTTAAAGATTGGTCGTTGGCCAGTCTCTTTGGCTGAGTGTGATTCTCTCTTAATATCTGTCACTAAGAGTCCTTCTTTTTCTGCCAGCTGAAGCATTTCTTTCACCTGCGAGTCTATTGAAAGCACTTGGCGTTCCTCGCTCTCGGTTGATTTGCGAGCGTAAAGACAGTATTTAACAGGAGAAGGAGCTAAAACCTCTCTGGACTTAGTGGCCGTCATTTGGCCCACAGCCAGGCCATAATTTGCGTTATACGTCATATATTTGTGTTATTTCTCTTAACACATTAATGACGCAATGGCTGTGGGGCGTCCAGAGTGGTTTTAGCCCTACCTGTTGGTAACTTTTACCTCTCTAAATTCTCTAATTTACTTTACGCCAATGACCATCTCGAGTTAATTCAAGAGCCGGTCTTTGCATATCTTCTATTTCCCAATCATCCCACCCACGATTACCAGATCCACGATTCCACCCGCCATATAATCCACTGGTAAAATTTGGTCCTTGATCCCTACCGCCAAACAATCTACCACTTAGTAATTGTTTTAGGATTTTTGTGGGAATAAAGTTTTTATCTACGTTAAATAACATATGCGTAAAATTAATAATAAATAATTAACGATGGTACGGGTAAAACCCACCCTTTCCTAGTTGATAGGAACGTCCCCATCGAGTACCGCCATGTAACATCTTGTACAAAGCTCGTTCGCCTGGATCTGCATCCCAAGAAAATTTCGCCTCAACTGCTCCTTCAAATAGTTCATCCTCTTTATCTCGTCTGATGACTTCCATTAGCCCCATTGAAAAAGCGTCAGCCAAATCATGATACTTCTCAGTATCAAAGTTTACGATTTGATTAATCAGCTCTTCACAACCTTTGCTCGGAAAAAATACCACTCCAGATTGAACCAAATGACTGACAACTTTCAATCGGCTTCGCTTGTCCTGTCCGTAGACCGCAAAGCCAGTCACGGGATAATTAAAGCGTTCCAACTCCTGCACAAAACCTTTCTGCATACCAACATCCTCAACCACTAAATCAGTGGCATGACCTTTGCCTAAGGCGTCAGATAAAGATTTGGCGTGTTCAATTGTTTCTTTCATACTCAATCGGTCGTTTACTGGATTGGGCAATACCAATATTTTCAACCTGGCACCAGAATTGTACACTCGGAATGAAACCATGGCGGTTTTACACGCATTTTCGTCTTTGGAAATAGCAGGATCAATTGAAGTTAGTGTTAAACTTCTACGGTCTGTATTTCCAATAACGTCATACATGTCATCATATTTTTTAATCCATTCTGGCAAGATAACTCGACCTTTATTAGATATTATCTTGAGCATGTATTCACGATGCCAAGCATACTCATCAAAAATCTGTCTTTTCTTTTTTTCCACTGCTTCCATGTTTGGATACATTCCTGGCCAAGTAATTTTGCCTTTTTCATCAACCAGCGGAATTTCCATAAATACAGCATCCAATTCTTTATTTTGTATTTTTCTTTTCAATCTCATGAGCATTGAATCCTCGTGCAATAAGTTACCAATGCAAATAACCTTAGTGTTAAGTTGCCCAGCTGGTAAAACTTCGCTGGCAATCCAGTTGAATATTTTATCTCTGCCTTCCATAGTTTTTACACTTTCCAAATCCTCAATATCGTCAAGCAGAATTAAATCTGGACGATATTTGCCGTGACGAATACCACGAATAGTTTGCTCCATTGAAACAGCGATGATCTTGGCGTCGTACCAAGGTAGATACAAAGTATACGACCCTAAATCACTATCCTGTTCCTTAAATGGTCCCATATCTTTGCATAGAGGGACATTACCCTCTAATTCCTTTTTCAAGTTATCAATCATGAGTTTGGTTTGACGCTGTGTTCTACCAACAATCACCACTAATTTCTTTTGCAATTTGCCCATTATTGCCCACAACGGAAAGGAGGTTGTCATAATCGTGGATTTTGACGATCCTCTAAAACTCACGATTACCGCCATACTAATATTTTCATCCTCTGTAATACCAAAGAAGCGTTTGTGAAACGGAGCGGCTGGACAGTCAATATAATGTGGAAAGTAAAGGTTAAAAAACCAATGATGTGATTCACGAGCTAAGGCGACCCTTAATTTTCTTTCATCAAGAATGTTTTGCAAGTATTCGTTAGTCATAAATTTTCTTTATTATCTTGATGAATTAAACCCGAGAGAGTTAATGCTTTTTCAATTAACGCTTTTTGATCATCTGTCAGTGGTTCATTTTCTACACGCAATTTTCCATTTAGTTCAATTTTGGTAGCATAACGAGTAGAATGCGAGCGTAGCCAAAATAGGACGGCACGAAGATTGCGATCACGAATGGCCTCAACCAATCTACTCTCAGCTAAATCTGATACAAAATCCGTTCCTTCTGCCACAGATTCGTCAACGGCTTTGGAAAACTCCTTGTCTTGTTCTTTCCAGCGGTAAAAAGTACTCCTACCAATATTCATTTTTTCGCAAGCCACTTGGATTATTGGTGTTTTTTTAAGTTGTTCGATAAGAAGAGATTTTATCCTTTCTTGATTTTGTTGTTCTTGACTATCCATAAAATTAGTTGTTAATTATGTTAGCTTTTTTGCCTGTTAATTTTTCCCAACGGAAAATTGTGCTGGCACAGTGTATCGGTTCCAATTCCACACCAATGCACTTTCTTTTAGTTTGTTCGCAAGCAAGTAAGCATGTACCACCACCAAGGAATCCGTCAAAAACTGTGTCCCCAATATTCGTGCTGTTCAAAATTAAGTGACGAATAAGTGCAACTGGTTTTGATGTGGGGTGGAAGGGGCTACTTTGTGGTTTCGGGTAGAATAATAATGATTTATCTTTGCTTTTCATAAACTTGTGCGTGCCATACCAACCATAGGCAATAAGTTCATACATAGGAAGGTAATCTTTTCTGCCAATTACTGCTGAATTTTTGATCCAGATCAGCATTTGCGAAAAGTTAACTCCAGCCTGCTTCATACCTTCACGCAACGCAAATATCATTTTGTCGCAGTTAAACAGATAAAAACTATTTTTACTCGCCAAGTATGGTTTTATTACTTCAATCCAATCTTTCGTAAATTTGATGTATTCATCATCGGATTGAATGTGGTCGTTTTGTATAACTGTTCCATTAGCAAGTTTTTGTTTGAATCCTTGTTTACTTTCAACAATTGCCACACCGTAAGGTGGGTCACTGTTTACACAATCAATTTTGCGACCGTGTAAAAATTTGTTCATCATTTCTTTATTGCGACAATCGCCACAAAGGAGGAGGTGTTCTCCCAGCTCAATAACCGTGCCGAGCTTAATTAAGCTTGATAACTTTTTGATTTGCGTATTGTTCATATCTGTTTATGATTAGTTGAGTAAAAATTGGATCAAGTTCGACAACAAATGCTTTTCTTCGCATTTGTTCGCAGGCCAGTAGAGTTGTTCCTGAGCCACCGAATAAATCTAAGACGTTTTGTCCTGGCCTAGAACAGCGTCGAAGTGGCTTTTCATAAAGGTCAACTGGTTTCTGTGTCGGATGTAAATACTCATTGCCTGGCAAACGCTTTACTAGCCACAAATCAATCATATCTAAGATGTCATCTGAAGCACGATTGCCATTACTAACTCCCTTATTGAGTATTTCGTTTAGATTGCGGTTATTGTCGTTTAAGTAAGGTCGCCCAACTGACCCGTAAACAACTGGCTCATAGCATTTGTTAAACGCATTTTTAGGAGTACTATTAAAACCATTTTTCACCCATATATTTACCCGTTCGTTTTTAATACCGAGTTCATGATAAGTAGTTTGTAGCACCCAGATGTATCGCTGGTCACAGAAGTAGAAACAATGCAGGTCTGATTTAGATACAAACAATGCGTTCGCCACTGTTTTTTTAATGAACTGCTTGTATTCGTCATCACTTTTATTGTCGTTAGCTGAACCACCGTAGTTAGCTTTACCGCCGACACCTTTGTTATAACTCAATCCAATATTGTAAATTGGGTCAGAAATTATTAAATCTATCTTTTCGTTACCAACCAGTTTTTTAACAACCTCAAGGTCAGTGCTGTCCCCACAAATTAATCTGGAGTTACCTAGTAAAAACATATCTCCAATTTTTATATCTGTGGTTTTAGCTACTTCAATTTCTTTTTCTACGTCAAAATTATCGTTTTCAATTTCCAATGCCGAATCCCACATATCTGAAATTGTCTGATCATCAAAGCCAGCACCGAGAAGAATATCCAAATTTATTTCTCTTAATAAGTCTAAGTCCCATTCGCCCAAACAAGCATTAAATTTTAGATTCAAATCCTGTTCAGCTTCGAATGGTAAATCTAAATACACGACTGGTACTTCTTTGTATCCAAGCTTTTTTGCAATCTTATATCTCTGGTGTCCCCCGATGATAATATTTTCTCGACCTTGATGTTTATTGACGATGATGGGATCTACCAAAGAGTATTTTTTGATACTCTCTGTTAGATGTCGTTCCTGATCCTCTGTCATCCGACGAGGATTATACTCACTTTCGTGAAGAAGTGAGATTGGCACCTGTACGATTTCAATTTGCTGTTGCATATTGTTGTAAATTAAAAATGGATTATGTGTTCTACATAATCCATTATAAATTGAGTGCAACAGCTTGGCACGATTAAGGGGGCCGTTTATCGAGCTTTTTGGCTTATTTGAGATGTTTCAATAATTTTTTTCTTTTATTTTTATCTACTTTTTCAAACAAGCTATCGTATTGGCTCATCTTATATGGTTGTGATTTATCAATATTATTTTTATTAACGTATGTATTCTCTACATTTAAATTTTTTTGATAATCAGAATCCTTTAATGGTCTATTCTTAACTTGATAACCAGGTAATTCATGTAGTAAAGGTGTAACTTCTTTGGTCCAAATATCTATAATATTTTGTCTCGAAGTATTGGAATATATGCTTATCTCTACATGATCATCTTTTTTGACAACTTTAATTCTTCCTTTACCAACTAAACTTTTAAAATGTTCAATTTGCTTTTTATTTCGACGCCAACAATCTTTAAATTTATTTAATCCAGAATTCTTATATACTTTAAAAAACAATTTTCTTCTTGATGCATCTCCTACATAATGCAAGGTGATGTCTAACAACTTTTTAACCTTGTCTTTAATTCCATCAAAAAGTATGCAGTCTATAATGGCACTGACTGTTTGTTCGTCACTATTAAGTTTGTTACTAAATTTGTTAATTACTCTCGACGCTTCTTTTTTTAATTCAGCAAGTGATATTTTTACTTTTTGAGCAGAAACCAGATCAACGATTCCGTTTTTATGTTCAAGGCTAATTACCATTTTATTATTTTTAAATACAAATGTTGCACCTGTTATCTTTTTTAATTCCGCAGGTGAATATATTATATTGTCCTTTATGAATTCTTGTTCGGTTTTATAAATTTTAAACAAACCCAGAGCTACTCTAGATTTATTAATCTCTTGCCAGAATTTATGATTCCTCGGGTGGGTTATGTATTTTAAATTTTGTATCATGGTTGCCATACATGGATATTATACCGCCAAAAGCAAAATCAAAAAAGACCAGTTATACCCTGATCTTTTTTGCCTTATCATTATCCTCGTGGATGTGCCTGTCTGTATTTATCCATCAGCCACTGAAAGCTTTTATTACTAACGGATATTGGGTATCCAGTTTCATCAAAATATACCGAAATGGAAATCATTTTCTTGTTGGCCAACGAGAAAATTAAATAAATCAAACCTGGCAATATCCATAGCAACAACAGTATGACCAAAACGACCCCATTCAATCCACGCCACTCTTTGTTTAAAATGATGTAGTTTTGTTTGTAGTTTTTAGAAACTACATTGTATGACGGGTATTCCTGTTTTACAAAGTCTATAAAGCTATCGAACCGGTCATCCCCAGTTTCATTACCAGAGGATGAAGTAGCTTTACCTGCCTGGTTCAGGAATTCGCCACAGTGTTTACACTTTTTGGCATCTTCTTGCACCTCTTCGGCGCAGAATGGACACTTCTTCATAATGTATGAAGTTAATAATTAGACGGGTAAAACAAAAAAGGGCAGTCTTACCCGACTAGCCACTTTTCGCGAAACCCAAAGGCTCCGTTTGTGGAGGTAGACTGCCCATCCTTATCCGCAAACGGAAAAGACGGGCTGTCTTTGACCCTTGGATTTATCGCGATTAAATTGTGGCTAGTCATATACAATTATAGGTTATTTGACCCTTTTTTACAATAGGCCTACACCTTCGACCTTTACTAATACAGATGACACACCTGGCAAATTAGTCCAGTTGGTAAACTGTAGGTAACTTATTACCAAAAGCCAGTTTTTTAAGCTAAAATGAAGTCAAATCTGATTGACTAAGCGGTCTGGAAGGGGTAAAATTAAACTGTGTTGTTCAGATAACCTATTCAAATTTATGAAAGTAATTTATTTAAAAATTGAAAATTTTCGCGGCATAAAAACTGCTGAATTATTTTTTAGTGGACATACTTTATTTGTAGGCAACAACAATGTTGGTAAATCGACTATTTGTGAAGCGCTGGATTTGTTGCTTGGGCCAGATCGGTTAAGTAAACCAATTGACGAATATGATTTTTACAATGCTAAATATCTAGCTGAAGATGGTAGTGCAATTTCAATTTCAATTGAGGCTGTTTTAATTGATCTTTCCGAGGAATTTCAGAGTAAGTTTTCAAATCATCTTGAATTCTGGAATAAGGTTGAAGGTCGTCTACTTGGTCAGGAAGAAATTGAAGCCACAAACAACGAAAATGTTTGTCCGTGTTTAAGATTACATTTTAAAGCAAATTATGATTCAGAGGAAGATGAATTTGTAGCTAAAACGTATTATAGCCATAGTCCTGATGAAGATGATGGGAAGTTTACGGAAGTTTACCGGTCTCAAAAGCGAGAATTTGGTTTTTTATATTTGAGGGCTTTGCGGACAGGTAGTAGAGCTTTAAGTCTTGAAAAAGGAACTCTATTAGATGTTTTACTTCGTCTAGGTGAAATCAGACCTCACTTATGGGAGGATACTAGAAACACTTTACTAAATTTAGACCCTGCAATTGATGCGTCTATTGACCCACTAAGATCTGTATTAAATAATATTGAAGAGAGAATAAGCCAATATATACCACTTGATACTCGTGAAAAAAGAACCAGATTGTTTGTGTCACAATTGACTCGTGAGCATTTGCGAAAAACTCTTTCATTCTTCATGTCTACAGCTCCAGATCAAGCACCTATTCCTTTTCAGGATTTAGGAACAGGCACATTAAGCACCTTAGTTTTTGCACTTCTTTCAGCTATAGCAGAATTGAAAAAGGATAATGTTATTTTTGCTATGGAGGAACCAGAAATTTCAATTCCACCACATACTCAGAGACGAATAATAAATTACTTACTTGGTAATACTTCACAATCTTTTGTTACATCACATTCACCATATATAATAGAAAAATTTGAACCAGAACAAATCATAATACTTAGACGAGGTGATGATGCACAAATGACAGGAACTTCTGTGACCTTGGCTTCGGGGATGAAAGCGAAAAATTACCAACGTAAATTAAGACACTCAATAGCCGAATGTTTATTGGGAAGAGCAGTTATCATTGGAGAAGGATTGGTTGAGCAACAAGTATTGTCCGCAGCCAGTGAAATAATGGAGAAAAATATTGCGAATTACCCATTAGATCTATCGGGAGTTTCCATCTTCGATTCTGGTGGTGATGGAACCTTGCAAGAATATGGAGCCTTTTTCCGTTCTTTAGGTCTTAAGGCATACGCATTTTATGATAAGAAAAAAAGATCCAACGAGGAAATCCAAAAAATAACAGCAAATTTTGATTATGCTAAAGAAACAGATTATAAAGGCATTGAAACATTGTTGACGACTGAAATACCAGTTGATGTCCAGTGGCAGTATCTAGAAATTATGTCATCTTCCGGTCTTCTGACTAAAGGTCCAACAATTCCAGCAAATAAACCGACGGATAAAGAAATTCGTAGTCTAACACAGCAGATATTGGTTGATCACAAAGGAGATTCCCGTGGTGCTGATTTAATCAAATTATGTTCTGAAAATAACTTACCAAATAGTGTAAGTGAGTTTTTACAGAAAGTGTATCAAGATTTTCCTAAACCAACGGAAGTGCAACCCGTTGTATTTCAACCCGCTCTCGTTCAAGTTGACCTTGATCTTAAGGGGGAGGAAACAAATTTTTAAATATGGAACTCTGTGAGGAAGATATTTATAGTCAAATTATTAACGCAAAAGGACATGTATTAGTTACGGGTGGGCCTGGTAGTGGAAAAACAACAACTGCTTTAAAGAAAGCAATTAAATTTATTGATGATAAAAAACTAAGAGCTGGTCAAAATGTATTATTTTTAAGTTTTTCTAAGGCTGCAGTTGCTCGTATTAATCAAACCTCTCACTCACTAGATGAAGGCGGTATTCATAAAAAAGAATTATGTATTCAAACATTTCATTCTTTTTTTTGGGAAATAATTAAAACACACGGCTACTTGTTAGGTTCATCAAAAAAAATAAAAGTTTTACCACCTTATGAGGAAGATTCCTTAAAACTTGGTCGTAAGGATGATAGTGAGGAGTGGATAGCTGAAAGGAAAAACATGTTCATTAGACAAGGATTAGTATCATTTGATCTGTTTGCACCGTTAACTCTTGAAATAATGACGCATAGTCCTAAAATTTTAAATATTATAACTAGAAAATTTCCATTAATCATAGTGGATGAATCACAGGATACCGATACAGAGCAATGGGAGTGTATTAAAAAGTTATCACAAGGATCAGAAATTACTTTGCTGGCTGATATAGATCAACAAATCTATGATTACAGAAAAAATGTCTCAAGCGAAAGACTTAATGAAATAGTAAATCAATTAAATCCAATTCAATTTAAACTTGGTACTAAAAATTTCAGAAGCTCAACCACAGAAATTCTTGCATTTGCTAGTGATTTAAAAAACAATTTACCACGGGCTGAAATATATAGCGGAATTTCCTGTTTAAATTATAGCCCCCAAGCAGCGTACAGAGATAAACAGATACGACAAAGTATCGGTATTTTATGTTCAAAAATTGAAAATGCTAAAGGTGGAAAGGCATTAAATGTAGCAATTTTGGCAACATGGGGCCGAGGAGTAAAGATAATTTCCCAAGCACTTCGTGGGAACGAACAAAAAAAAGAAATAAAACACAAAGTACAATTTGATGAAACAACAGCACTGCTGTCGAGCAAAGTAATCGCATTTTTACTTGAGCCAAAATTTCCTGGTAAAGTAAACGAAGATTTGATTACCATTTTGTGCTACATGTCAGATATTTTGAAGGCTAAAGGAAAAAAGAAGGAAGATTGGGAAAAATATGATAATTGGTGTAAAAACATACATAATAATCAGATTCCTAGGAGAGGTAAAATTATTTCTGAACTTAAAGGAGTTTTAAATAAAATATACAACATAAAACACTCTGGAAATCCAGGAAAAGACTGGCTTAGAATCAAGGAATTTTTATTAGTGGCTGACTCTAAAGAAATTAACGAACTTGGTAAAAATGCTGAATACCTTATGGTGTTCAATCGTGGTAAAAAGATATCTGCTGGCTTAAATGGTGTTTGGAAAGAAAAAGGAATATATGAAAACGCTAGGACCATATTAACAAATGCCATTGTTGAATCTCAGATCATGTCAGATGATAACGAGCTTAGGGGAGTTCATGTAATGACCATCCATAAAGCAAAGGGGAAAGAATTTGATGGTGTAATTATATTTTATGATCCAAATTCATCACCGTTAATCTTGTCCGGTGATAAAACACCATTTGCACGGAGCCGTAAATTATTATTTGTAGGTATTACCCGCGCTCGTTTTCACACGTTGATTCTTAAAAACGCAACTGTAAGATGTCCTATTTTGGATGGTTTTAATATCTCAAACTAAAATGCAATATCTCCAGCCAAAACAATACTACATTGACCTCTACGACAAAATGACCATATCTGAATGCAGAGGTTTAATCGAACGAGGTAATAACCCCGTTTTTGATGACAAGGGCGAATCTCCAGAAATAAAAAAAATACGTCGTGAATTTATCGGTGGTCCTTTAACCGAGATGATTGTCTATTTTTGCAAGGGTGAAAGGTATCTAAAAAAGGAAGAAACTATTCTCAAATGGATGGACAGAGATACCAAAAAAGACAATCAACTAGAATCTGCCAAACCGCCTGTTGGAATAAATTGTTTACACTGTGGGTCTAAAATGGAAGTTGAATCAAAAATGTTGCATAGTAGAAATCATGATTATGAGAACGAAGAAGTGCTTTTTACTTTCCGTTGCCCCGAATGCCAATCTGGGCGAGGTTTTTGGGAATATGGGGATGAGTGGGTATTGAAACCTAAGAAGTGTTCAAAGTGCGGTATTGCAATGGATGAAAGAAGCAGAAGAGAAAATAAAAAAGTTTTTCATTTATCAGTCTGTCCTAGATGCGGCGAAAAAGATGAATTCATTCTTGATCTTGGTGAGAAAGACAAAGTGCAGATAGACCAAAATTACGAAAAAGACCGAGCTGAATTTTGTTTGTCGGAAGAAGAAGGCCGTAAATACTCGGATATGACTTTCCAATTGAAGAGTATTGGGAATTTATCAGCAAAAATTGAAGAAAGAGAAAAGAATAAAGATGTATATGACAAGATCGCTAAATTACAAAAATTATCTATAGCCCAGATACAAAAACTACTTACGGATGTAATTGAACAAAATAAGTATAGCGATTTACAATTTTCAAAACCAGAATTTGGTCGCAATGTCATGGTTGAATTTACCTGCATAGAACAGGATCCTGACAGACAAGAATACAATAGTAAACAAAATTTAAAAAAACTTATCGAAAAAACCTTGGCAGATACCACGTGGAGATTGATGAGTGATGGTATAAATTATCGGATGGGATATTTGAGTGGAAGAATTAAGGCTTACGAAAGTGAGGATGATTTAAAGAAATTAGTACAATAATATGAAAAAACTTACAAAAATATTACTAGATAAAAGTCACGAAAGTTTTTTGCTCGCACTTGAATTATTTAATAAACCTACAAGTGGATATAGAGTTGAATCATTTTGTTTGCTATTTAGTAACGCATGGGAGTTGGCACTTAAAGCTTATATCTTCGAAAGTAATAATGGGAGTAAAAAAAGCATATTTATGAAGAAGAAAAGGCGTGAGAAGAGAAAAACAATAACTCTTGATCAATCTTTATCAAATGTTTTTGAGGAAAATAATCCAGTAAGAAAAAATATTGAATTCGTATCAGAATTAAGAAATGAAGCGGCCCACTTAATAATTGAAGAAATGGAACCATATTTTTCTCGTGTTTTCCAAAGCGGTGTAATTAACTACATAGAATTTATTAATGAAAAATTCTCGATTGATATCATTGAAAGATTAAATCCTGGATTTATAAGTCTTGTAAGCCAAGAAAAAGATATAAAAAATATAGGACTGTTAAAACAAAAATTAGCAAAAGAAGATCTAAATAATATAAAATCATGGCTGGACCGTTTTCAAGAGTTGGAAAATATGGGGCATAAAGCGGCCATACCTCTAACTTATAAAGTTGCTATAGTAAATAACCCAGAGCATGCAGATATAACTTTGTCTAATAGTAAAGTTGGCAATACTGGAAATGTTATGGCAGGGATTATTATAGAAAAAACAAAAGATAGAGATTTAACTCATCCCCACACTGCTAATGAAGCGTTGGCTGAGGTTAATCGTCGCTTAAATATCAGCCCTGTTTTATCAAGTTATGACTTCCAAGCCTATTGTTATTATAAAAATGTTAAAAAGACAAAAAAGAATGATTTGTTTTGGCATGCTAAACACTCAACTCCAACTTATTCTGATAAGTTTATTGATCAAATGACTAATTATTTTACTGAACACTCAGATCAAAGAAATACAATGCGGAGTAAATACAAAAGCTATCTGAGAAGCAAAAACCCTAGAAAGAAATAAAAATATGAGACGAAGACTTAGCTACAAACAAAGAATAAATATTGGAAGACTTTCATGGTGGATCATGTTTTTAACTGGTGGTTCTCTAATCTGGAAATTTGTTAGTAACAACTATATTGCTGGCAGTTTAGTTTTTGTGTGGGGTTCTTTTGTTTATTTAATTAATCCCTATCTCTTAAAAGAGTTGCGTGTGTGGAAATAATATGAACAAAAAATTACTTATCATTTTAATTATATTCGCCATTTTATTTGGAGTGTTCTTGTTTATCTTCGGCGGATATGATGACAGTCCTGGAGCACAACTATTAGGTTTATTATTAGTTGTTATTGGTATTGTTTTCATTTTTAAATTAAAAAAATATGATTTTCGAAAATCAATCAAAAAATAAGAAAGTTTTGTTTATTATTTCTCTCATTATTTTAATAGTTGGAATTTCAGCTTTGTTGTATCTACCAGTCATTTTTCAAGAAGGCAATCCTTGGCCGCAGATAAAAGGAATAACCCAATTGAATTTTACAGGTAAAGACATGGTAAAGTTATCTAGTGAAGAAAACAGATACATGACCAAGAGTAAAAATGGTGTTGAGGTTATTAAGGAATACATGAAAAATAAGGGGTATAATTTTACCGAACAAATGGGTTCAGGTTATCTTTTTCAATCCACAACAGGAGAAAGTGCCGTTGCCACACATAAATATTACAGCCGATTTTATTCACTTTGGAAAATAACAGAAAATACAAATAATACAGAAAATAATAATGATCTATGGACGACAGCAACTGTTGGCGATGGCATAACATTTCAATATCCAAAGGAACTATTGGCAAAATATATTAGTGAAATAGAATGGCCGCCACAGTTAAAAATAGAAGACAAGTTATTTGCTTGTAATCCGTCTGATAACGAAATTCAACAGGGCAGTCAAACTGAACTGCGTTTAGTAGACAGCCGATCATATTGTGTGACTAAGGAAAGTGAGGGTGCGGCTGGTAGTATGTATACTGCTTACACTTATACTTTTCCAAAAGATAACAAAACAGGAGTTATCACTTTTGCTTTACGCTTTGTTCAGTGCCAAAATTACGACGAACCAAAAGCGTCAGAGTGTGAAAACGAACGATCTGCTTTTGATATAGATGGCACTATAGATAGAATTGCTCAAAGTATTAAAATGAAATCCGAACAATTATCCATCGCCGAAGAATTAAAAGATTGTTTGCCAAAAAGTGATACTGCCAGTCATGAAAAATGCAATGAGCTTTTAGCTACAATTAGAAACTTTGATGATTGTGTTAATGCTGGTTTTACTATAATGAAATCAAATCCACCTCAATGTGCTACTCCCGATGGTAGATCCTTTACTGACGAAACCAATAGTACTTGGGATGTAGTCTTAACAAGTCTTAATAACTGTGAAGTTGAAAGCGTCTTTCAAACTCATAGTAAATTAGTGACTCTTAAACTCAAAAATGGTAATAAGGTTACAGCTTACGAACCCCAAATTGATGATGTAATGAAGGTGGTCGCTGATTTAAAGGGTAAGTGTGGCGATATCCGAATGGCTACTGAGTAGTGAGACATAAGACAATACCTCCATAAGTGTCCCACGTGTCCTGTCCCACATCAAAACCCCAGTATTTTAGCCTTTTACTTAATTGGGGTGGGACACAGACCCCGACCCACATACCTCAATTCGTCCCCTGGACAAATCGCTCAAAAACCCTTATACTGATTGTAATTCTGGGTTACTTAACCCGAGTAGCCCGCCAGCAAAAAAGACCCAAAATGCTTTGGTCTTTTTTGTTAATATTGAATTTTTTTGGGGGGGGCGAAAGGCGATGCGCAGTTGTGCGCCGCCGAGCCCGGGTAGCGCAATCTTTCCTTCTCCACAGTATAAAATAAAATATCCTTTGGGGGTGTTTATTTTACATCTGGAGAGATAATAGGGATGAGAACCCATAGGGTTCGCCCGGGCAACGAGTGACGCGGCTCAAGCGCCACGAGGCGGGAATCCTTACCTGGCTATCTTGTTATTTAGCTTAACTTAATAAAAAAGCTCTACGTAAAATGTAGAGCTTCCAACAATTACTTAAGTTAACTATTTAATTTTAGACAAATCAGATCCATCTAAATATTCCACTGAAAGTAATTGGCCATAAGTTTCCCCAGTGCAGGCTTTTATTTGATAACTTGGTTTTTTAGCGCCGCTAGGGAATAAATTAATAACCAAGTCATAAAATCTCTTATCATTAGCTTTAATATCCTTTAGATGCTCCTTAATATGTGGCGGCATATGGCTGTTATCAGGATGTTGGTGATAAGAAATGATAGCTTGAGCCCTCACGGTTTTACAAATTGTAGTATAATCCTCCGGGCTAATATGCTCTGGGTTAGGCAACATTCGGTTAATATTTTCTGCAATACCAGTATGGGATTGTAGAAAGGAAGATATAGTTATTTTTTTTATGACCGTTGCCGTGATAAGTGCATGTAGCAATATTTCTGGCAAAAGAATAATGAGTTGATAGCCAGGACTGTACAGCACCTCGTACTCCTTGCTTATCAGTTTGCGAAGTTTGGCATCCTGATAAATGCTCCATTTTTTTAATTTGATCATCGCGATTCTCCTTTTGGTTTTTAGGCTCGCTATGGCCTATTGTTTTTAGTTTGTTGCTTATTGCAACGTGACTTTTATTTTTAATGATCACTTTGTAATAAATAATTTTACATTATTTTTGTTGTTTTGTCAATATTAGTTTTGTATATAAAATTAAATTTTGTTTAATAATAGTAATTTTATTCCAAAAATAGAATAAAATATATAACAGAGGCTCTCATTTACCACCCATCTCAGCCCCCAGCGTCTCTGGAATTGAGACGCCTTCATAGTTATCGGCCTTTTAAATAGGGAAATTGGGTTTTTAAATAATCAGTGCTTTAAATAAATTTTGTGACAGCAAGGCTTAAAGCCGTTCCAACTACGCCCCACCCTCTCCGCAGTATAGAGCCCATAGCGCTAGCTATAGATTTTTATTAGCCGGTTTTACTTCTGAGGTGTGCTATAATATCATTATCGGCTAAAACCATCATTATTCTCGGCCGAGCGTATTACTTTTCATGACAGCCTTTACTTTCAAGATCGGCGGACGGGCCGGGGCCGGCATCACTTCGGCTGGCCTGACCTTTGCCAAGGTCGCGACCCGTTCCGGTTATCATATTTTCGACTATTTAGAATATCCTTCTCTTATCCGCGGCGGGCATAACGTCATGCAGACGACCGTCGCCGATGAGCCGATAGGCGCTACTTCTTCAGCGACTGATTTTTTAGTGGCGCTCAATCAGGAAACCGTTGACCGGCATATCACTGAATTATCGCCTGATGGCATCCTGCTTTATGATGCTGATGAAAAGATCACGGTCGGCCAGTTGCCGGCCGGTGCCGCCGCCCTCGGCCTGCCTCTGCATAGTTTGTCCAAGCGCAGCAGCGCCAGCATCGCCGCAATCAATACCGTGGCTTTGGGCGCGACTTTATATCTCTTAGGCGGAGAATTGAAGATTTTGCAGGATTTGCTGAGTGATCAGTTTGCTAAAAAAGGGCAGAAAGTCCAGCAAAATAATATTGATGCCGCGGCTATAGGATTCGAATATGCTCAGGATAATTTTGCTGCGCATGTTGCTCCAAGGCTGTCCAAGCGAAAGAAATCCGCGCCGCAAATAGTCATTAACGGCAATGAAGCGGCGGCTCTCGGATCAATCGCGGCCGGCTTGCAATTCGCGGCCATCTATCCGATGACCCCGACCTCCCAGATCTTGGAGGTCCTGGCCCCGCTGCAAGAGGAATTCGGCTTTATTTATAAGCAGCCGGAGGACGAGATTGCCGCTATTAATATGGCGATTGGCGCTTCGTTCGCCGGCGCCCGCTCCATGACCGCCACTTCCGGCGGCGGTTTCTGTCTGATGACCGAAGGTTTTGGTTTGGCCGGCATGACGGAAACGCCGGTCGTGATCATCGTCGGACAGCGTCCGGGTCCGGCCACCGGTTTGCCGACCTGGACCGAACAAGGCGACCTGCGTTTCGTGCTGCACGCGCATCAGGGCGATTTCCCGCGCCTGGTGCTGGCCCCCGGCGACGTTACCGAAACTTTTGAGTTGACCAGGCAGGCTTTTAATCTGGCGGATAAATATCAGACGCCGGTCATCGTCTTGTTGGATAAGCAGGTTTGCGAGAGCCATCAGAGCGTGCCGCTTTTTAGCGACGATAAGTATAAGATTGACCGCGGCAAATTCACGATTAAGGCAAATGGTAATTACGAGCGTTATGCTCTGAGCCCGGACGGGATTTCGCGTCGCGTGCCGGCCGGTTCCGGCGTCCACGTTATCGCCAACTCCGACGAGCACGACAGTTTCGGTTATTCTAACGAAGAAGCAGCGATCCGCCACCAGCAAGTGGAGAAACGGATGCAGAAATTAGCGACTTGCGAGCGGGAAGACCTGCCGGCGCCGCAACTTTATGGCCCGGCCGAAGCCGATCTGACCATTGTTGCCTGGGGGAGCAATAAGGGAGCGATCTTGGCGGCCTTAGCCGAGCATCCGCGGGTCAATTTCTTGCATCTGACTTGGCTTAATCCTTTTCCGACGGAAGCGGTCGCCAAGATATTGAAAGGAGCCAAACGCGTTTTGAATATTGAAAATAATTATAGCGGTCAGCTGGCCGGCCTGATCGCGGAAAAGACCGGCCTTATGATTGAACATCAACTATTGAAATACGATGGCCGGCCGTTCTATCCGGCAGAGATTAGCAATAAGATCAAAGAACTATTATGACTTGGCAGGATTATTTAACACCCAATAAATGTACCTGGTGCCCCGGCTGCGGCAACTTCGGCATCTGGAGCGCTTTTGAACGGGCCGCTTTAGCCGCCGGCTGGGATAATTCCAATACGGCTCTCGTGGCCGGTATCGGCTGCCACGGACACATCGTCAATTTTATCGGTCTCACCACTTTCGAAGGTCTGCACGGCCGGCCGATTCCGGTCGCGGCCGGCTTGAAGCTGGCCAATAGCCAGTTGAATGTTTTTGTCTTTACCGGCGACGGCGATTGCTTGGCGGAAGGCGGCAATCATCTGATCCATGCCGCCCGCCGCAATCAGAATATCACGGTGATTATTCATGATAATGCTATTTACGGCCTGACTGCCGGCCAGACCTCGCCGCGTTCGCCGCAAGGTTTAGCCTCCAAGTCTACGCCGGACGGCAACCTGGAAGAACCCATTCATCCGTTGCGCCTGGCCTTGGCTGCGGGCGCCACTTTCTTGGCCCGGACCTATTCCGGCGACATTGACCAGTGCTCCGATATCCTGATAAAAGCTAATCAGCACGACGGCCTGGCGGTCGTGCAAATTCTGCAGCCTTGCGTGACTTTCAACCAGGTTTACAGCCATATTTTTTATCAGGAAAACACTTATCAGCTGCCGGCCGATTATGATCCGACGGATCGGGCCGCCGCTTTTGCCAAAACCATGGAATGGGGCGAGAAGCAGATTCCGGTCGGCATCTTATATCAGGCCAATGAGCCGAGCTATGAAAGCCGGATACCGCAGATCAGCCGACAGCCGCTGGTCAAGGCGGCCGTCCGCAAGCGCAACATCGGCAAGATTTTAAAGCAGTACTTATGAGCAAACGGGTGATCATTGTTTACGCCAGCAATTCCGGCGCTACGTTCCTGGTGGCCGAGATTATCGCGCGCGTTTTAAAGCGCCGCTATCAGGTAACCATGCAAAAGGCGGCGGCGACTCAGCCGGTCGACTTAGAACAGTATGACGTACTGCTCTTCGGTTCGCCCAGCTGGCGCGTGCCCGGTCGGGGCGACGGCTTCCCACAGGAAACTATGCTAGATTTTATGCGGCGCTGTGCCGGACGAGAATTTCCCGGTCAGCAATGCGCCGCTTTCGGCTGCGGCGACTCGTCTTATACTCTGTTTTGCGGCGCTGTCAACCAATTGGAAAAATTCCTGTTTGATTTGAAGGCTAAACGGGTGAGCGACTCTTTGCGTATTGACGGCTACTTCTTCGATCGGGAAAAGAATATGGCCCTGGCCGAGCGTTGGGCGGAGGAATTGCTGCAGAAAATCGTTTAGCATTAGGCGGTAATTATTAGACGGCTTAAATTCCGGCTTGCGGCCGGTTTTTTTAAAACCAGGGCCGACATGATATAATAGAAATATGATACGTTCAACCACCATTTTAGTAACCTGCTACGTCAACCCCGATCTGGACGGTTTTGCCAGCGCGGTGGCTTATGCCGAGTTCCTGAATCTTCATGGCCGGACAGCGCAGACCGGCATTTTGGGCGAACCTCATGCGGAGGCCAAGTATGTCGTCGATCGTTTCAAATTAGCGCCGCCGCCTGAAATAGCCAATGCTGATGATTTTACGGCGGTTATCCTCGTTGACGCCAGCGATCTGAACGGATTGGAAGGCCGCGTGCCGCCGCAAAAAGTGATTGAGATTATCGATCATCGGCCCGTCAATGAAACGGAAAAGTTTACTCGGGCGAAAGTGCAGATTGAACTGGTCGGCGCGGCCGCGACTTTAATCGCGGAAAAATTCCAGTCGACCGGCTCGGCCGTATCGCCGGCCGCCGCCATTCTGCTTTATAGCGCGATCATTTCCAATACTTTGAATTTCCAAGCCAGTATTACCACGGAGCGCGACCGGGAAATGGCGGCTTGGCTCAGGCAGTTTGTCGGTGTGGCGGATGATTATTGGCGGGAACTATTCATCGCTAAGTCTGATTTATCCGGCAGCAAGCTAGCCAAACAGATCAGGAGCGACTTCGCTTGGTTCGTCCTGGAAGGGAAGAGAATCGGGGTAGCGCAACTGGAGATTATCGGCGCCGAGCAGCTAATTAGCGGCCGGTTGCCGGAAATTATCGCCGAACTGGGTCGACTGAAGGCCGATCTGAATTTGGATTATGTTTTCCAGAACACTATCGAGCTGGAGCAAACCGGCAATTATCTCGTGGCGCTGGATCGCGCTACCGAAAAAATTTTGACCCGAGCCTTAAATTTACAGTTTTCCAACCAGGTCGCTAAACGCCAGAAGCTGATTATGCGGAAACAGATCATGCCGTTAATTAAAGCCGAATTGGAGAATAAAAGATTCATTTTTTAATGTCAGTCCGATTAATTATTAATCAGCCGTTATCGGTTGATTTTATTTAGGTTTATTTGACAAAAATTGATTTTTAGTGTATATTAAACAGTTATATAGTTATTTAAAAATTTAAGTAAATTAAGCAAAAATCTAATCATAAATCATAGGAGGGCAAGTGAAGAGATTAACAGTAATTCTAGTAATTATATTCTGGGCGTTGATTATAAAAGCCCAAGACAAAATGGATATCAGTTTCACCGATAGTACCATTTCCATTATTTTGTCAGGGCAGGGTGTTATCCCGGGATTTTCGCCGGATAATCATCATGAGTTTGCCTTGTCTTTCCATAAAGTCGGCAACGCTTACGAAGCGGTGTTACCGGATTTTCAAAGAGGCATGTCCGCTGGTAAATTCGGGCCAATCATTGACCAGCTGCCAGCTGATATCGTGCCGATTAAATTGTCCGCACCGCTAAGAATCACCGTGCATATTCCTATGGGAAAAGTTTTGTTCTGGGGTTGTCAGCTTTGGACCGATGAATCAGCGATATTAACTTTCCGGGATTATTTTCAAGCCCGGGAATTTCCCATCATCTTAGTCGACCGGGATAGATATCTGGTTAGAACATCTTGGTTCAACAAGCTAGACTCTATGTCCGTCGTCTACATTTGGGACGACAGCACGGGTCACGCCGCTTTGCCAACAGCTTTTACGGCAGTAGATACTGCGGCGTTGAACTTCGGATTAATTACTCCCACTTACCTGGATAAGCATGTTATGGCTTATTTTTCCCAGGATAGCCGCAAACAGTATATGTTGGCCTATTTTATTACCAGCCGCCGTATCATGACCGGGGCAGAGCACTATAGTCAGCCTTTCGTAATAACGCCGCCCAAATGGATCAGGGAAGACGGCGTGTTCCACACCCTATTCCATAGCCTGGTGGGCAAATCCATCATCCCCAAAGAATATATGCGCTCCGACGGCCGCTATTGTCCGGCTGACGCTCTGGGGATGTATGAAGGTTTGACTACCTACATGTCCAATAAATATATTCGAGATGATTTCGCCGCTAACCTGTCGGCGATGCTGTATCGAGCCTGTTTGCGGCCGGACCTGATTGATTTAAGAAAAATTGGTTTGGATGCGGAACAAGAATCATATTACGCCAAAGGATATTTATTTTGGCTATATATGGAGGCTAACGGGCTTAATGTTGAATTGTTTACGAAATGGCTCTTTTCCATTTATCTGATTAATAAGCCATTCCCATATCAATTCGATTGGCAGGACGTAGTACATTGGATTAGCACTTATGATCAGCGTTTAGGCAAATTGGCCGAGGAAGTTTCTAGCGGCGCCTATCTTGATGCAGCCTTTGAAATATTGGAAAAATCCGGCTGGTCGCCGATTCCGCTTAAGGATATGCCGGATTGGTATGACTTTTATGTCGGACCATACTCAGTCAAACCGGGCGGTTATCAACTGCCGACTAATGAATATCCGCTTATGGATTCAGCGTATCCGGAATATTTATTAGAAAATGGTAAAAAATTTCAACTCGAAGCCAATAAGAATAATCCGGCGTTGCGTCGGATTAAAGATAATCCTAGTCAAATGTTTTCGGTCCAATTCTCCGACAGCCGAGTCATAGAATTACGTGATTCTTTAACATTAGGCTCTCGTCCTTACTTTTTGGGCGGAAAGATAGATTATCAAAAAAATCCAGATTTTTGGAGAATGTTAACCAAATATACTCCAATCCAGTAAATTAACAAATTAGCATCAAATCCCCCGTTGTTTTAACAGCGGGGTTTTTATTTGTATTTTTTATCGTCCGGCCGGCGTATTACTTTATGAAGCTAATTATCTAAATATTTAAATTTATGCTAAAAATCGGCGACAGGACTCCTGATTGGGAGGCTAAAGATCAGAATGGAGATATCCATCGTTCTGCCGATTATCTCGGCCACTGGGTCGTCCTGTATTTTTATCCCAAAGACAATACACCGGGCTGTACGCAAGAAGCTTGCGCTTTCCGTGACGCTTATCCGGAATTTAAAAAGGACAAGGTGGCCGTGCTCGGCGTCAGCAAGGATTCAATAGAAAGCCACGAGAAGTTCGCTAACGAGTTCCGTTTACCTTTCACGCTCTTAGCTGATGTTGACCACCGTTTGGTTAAAGATTTCGGTGCTGACGGGTTATCCGGGCGCATTTCTTATCTGATTGATCCGAGCGGCCGGATCGCCAAGGCTTATAGCCGGGTCAATCCGGCTGAGCATGCTCAAGAAGTGCTGCGCGATTTGGCGGCATTGGAAAAATAAGGCCCGGCTTGTTATAATAGGAATATAGCCACTAGGGTGGCGTTTCCTATATGGATTATCGCAAATTTCGTTCCCGGCGGTTCTGGCGGCACCTTATTTCGGCGCCTTTTATCTGGTTGCCGGTTTTGCCGTTGCTGCTCTTGGATATAGGCGTCTCGCTATATCAAGCTATTTGTTTTCCGCTTTATGGATTAGAGAAGGTCAAACGTTCGACCTACATTCTTGTTTTAGACCGCAATAAATTAGATTATCTGAAGCCGCTGCAGAAAATTAACTGCATGTATTGCGGCTACGCCAACGGGTTTTTGCTGTACGCCAAAGAGATCGCCGGCCGCACCGAAAAATACTGGTGTGGCATCATGCACGAGAATCGGCCCGGCTTCAAGACCCAAGTCAGCCAGGTCGAACAGGATTTTTCCCGTTTCGGCGATGAAGCTGATTTTCATAATAAATACGGCGTTTAGCCGTTTTTATTCAGCTAATTTTTAAGATCCGCGTTATCGCGGGCGTTAAAATTATGAAAAAATTTTTTATTTTATTAGTCTTAGCGGCCATATGGGGAGCCGCGGCAGCTGTCTTGCCGGCTAGAGCAGCAGAGCTGGAAAAGATCCTGACGCCCGATCAGATCAAGAATTACCAGGGAATAATCAAGCGCGGCACCTCCTTGTATGGCATCAAAATAGAGAAGGCGTTGCAGGAAATCAAAGCCGACCTTCAGAATCTGGCAGATAGTGCCAGCAGCACTCCCGGCACCGGCGAAGACGCCAGTTTGACGAGCCGACAACTAGAAAAGATCGCGACGCCAGCCCAGATCCCGCTGTTTGAAAAGATAATCAAGATCGGTACGGCCTTATGGGGCGTCAAGAAAGACATAGTTGATACTTTAAGGAGCAAGGCCTCGACTACGCCGGCCGTAATTTCCGCCAGCGAATCGGTCTGCGTCACGGCGGCGATAGACGTTAAAGATAAGGCCTTGATGGAAAAAATTACGGCTGCCGCCACTGGTCTGAATGCGGCGATTACGGCGCGCAGCGCTTGCCAGCAGACCGCGATCCAATCAGCGGACCGCCAGCGGGCCAATCTGGAAGCTTGCGTCAAGACTTTCCAAAATGCCAGGAAGCAAGTTAATAATACGGCCCGCGCCGCTCAGCAGGCAATCTGGAAAACTTATCAGGCCAGCTTGAAGGCTTGCCGCCAGACTGTTGCCACCGGCACGGCGGCCACAGCCGAAACCGCTGAAATCATGATTAACGACGGCAGCGAGGGTATCATGAATATGGTAACCGATATGGTCCAGCAGTGATTTCAAGAAGATTTATCGACCAGAAAAGCCCGTTACCAGCGGGCTTTTTGTTAGTTATTTTGGCTTGTTTTTCAGCCGATTTTATGTTAGAGTAGCTTTAGAAAATCAGGTATAAGGAGAGGTGCTAGAGTGGTTTAATAGGACAGTCTTGAAAACTGTTGTCGATGCAAGTCGACCCAGGGTTCGAATCCCTGCCTCTCCGCAGAAAGTAAAAATAAATTTCAATTATGCCTTTTGGAGGTATAGAACAATTTAATAGCGTACCGGGGAAAAAGAACTCTATAGATGAGACGGGCCGGGATTATTTTGAAAAGGACAAGAAGCCCGGTTATCGATATTACTACCACGCCACCTTCTTGCCGCTTTTTGAAAAGGTTGCAACTAGCGGGGTTTTTAAATTTAAAGAACATGTGCCAAATCTTACTATATCGCCAAATTTTAGTTTTCATTTTATTGCTAGCGAAGTGAGAAAGGGGCCAGAACAATTATTAAATAGGATGAAGCATTTGCCAGTCGACGAGAAAGAGCGCTTTGATCGGGAAAGATTTAATAATGATGAGGCCGTGATGCTAGTTATTGAGCCCGATGAAATATATAAGGTTTATAGTTCGTCCGAAGGAGCACCGAATATTTTTTCCACCGTCGACCAAATACCAGACGATGTCGATCGGGTGATTAGAACGCGCATCTGGGACTCTTATCAACATGCTATGTCAAAGGAGCCAATTTCTAAAACTCATACTTCCGGCATTAAACATCCCGGTTTGCGTCTTAATAAAAAAATACTGTCGGATGGAACATGGGAAAAGCTTCCAGAAGAACAGCGCATTAATCTTCCCGGCGAGCTGCCGGCTGATGCCATAAAGATGGCAATAAAAAGAAACCCTGAATTCTTAGGTATTTTTACGGAACTTAATAATAAGCTATCTGATGGCGGTCCAATAGATTTTTCTCTATTCCAAGAAAAATTATCGGCATATCTCAAGAACGGACAAGGGATAATAAAAGACGAAATACCAGACAAAAAAGAATTGGCCGCGAATATGATCATGGGGGAAATTGAACATTTTTTGGTTTCGGCTGTAAGGCGCTTATATTTAGAAGTACAGAAATATAAAGGAAAAAAGATTTTAAAAGGGAAGGATATGTCAGAACTCCCCGGCCCCGCCAGCAACCGAGAGCAATTACTTCAGAGAATACAAAAACTCACATCAATCGATCCCGGGAATGATGTCTTAAAGAGATATATCGCTTCTGCTACCCGGGCCATAGAAAATGAAATTTAGAAACCGTCCAACTACGTCCCGCCCTCTCCGCAATGAGATAAAGACAGAGCCTAAGGCTCTGTCTTTGCTTTATCTATAGGCGTATTCTGAGTTCCGGGGCAGTTCGAACGTTGTAATTTTCTCTTTAATAATAGCTTGTTTTATGATAAACTAAACATAAGGGTGAAATAATTTAGTTATTATGAAAGTATTAATCAAAAATCTGGCAAATCTCTGCGTGAAGATTCTGGAGAAAAAAGGTCTTTCCCAAAAGGATGCGCTTGTTATTTTTAATGACTATCTTGAACAAGAATTACAAGGGAAATCAGATCACGGTTTTCAGTCTTTTATCGGGTTCGGAGCAAAATTAGTTAAACCAGATGGTGCGCCAAAAATTATAAAACAGAATAGCGCTTTTCTTTTTATTGATGGGAAGAAGAACTTGGGGCAGATTGTTTGTAATAAGTTTATGCCTGTTTTGATGAAAAAGGCTAAGAAAAACGGTATCGCCATGATGGGAATATCAAACATGCATTCCTATCTTGCCCCTGGTAAATATGCTGGCTGGGCCGCGGAAAATGATTTAGTGGCAATAATTATAAATTATGGCGGTTGGCCAAGAATTGCTCCGAGTGGCTCTATTGATCCTATATTTGGCACAAACCCGATTGCCATTGGTATTCCATCTAAAAGATTCCCTTTGGTGCTTGATATGGCCACTTCAAAAGTTGCTTTAATGAAAATAAGGTTAGCGCAAAAACTTGGATTCAATATTCCGTTCGATTGGGCGATCGATAAAAATGGAAAACCGACTACTAATCCGGCAAAAGCCCTGGAAGGCGCCGTTTTGCCATTTGGCGATTATAAGGGTTCTGGATTAGCCTTGATGATTGAACTGCTCACAAAAACTTTATTTAATATAAATATCCACGATAAGCACAAAGTTAATAGAGGATTTTTCTTCATCTGTTTCGACCCATCAGTTTTCCAAAATATCAATAAATATAAAGCTGACGTGACGGCCGTAATTGAAAAAATAAAAAGATCCAGAAAGGCCAAGGGTGTCAAAGAGATTTTTATTCCCGGTGAACAGACTTATAGGACTAAGATTAGAAATACGAAAAAGAAATATATTAATTTGGATAAGGGAATAATGGAAGAAATAACTAATTTTAAGGATTAATTAAAATTTGTTAATTTTATTTACATTTTTCCTTATTCCAAGTTCAGATATAGCCCCACCTTCTCCGCAGACTGAAAAATGGCCCTGAATAGGGGTTATTTTTAATAGGGAGTTTATCGCCCTGGAACGATATGATATGATTATCGTATTGGATCCCGCCATCTCCCGGATGAAGATTAATATAATGATTTATTGATTTTTAATTATGATCGATGTTATTGAAAAAATAATTGCTGAAATAGACGCAAATGAAAAGGAATATTTCCTTTATCACCAGCATAGGTTTAAATATATATTTTCTCTATTACAGCAGCATGATAATGGTGAGTCCCTGCTTGATATCGGGTCGCATTATGAGCATGTTTTGTTGGGGGCTCATTTTTTGGGCTATAAAAATATATTCGGCATTGATTTAAGCGTTTTTAATGCCGTCGCAATCGATAGAGCTAAGAAAATAAATGCAGTAATTAAGGATTGCGATTTGGGGCAAGAGGGCATTCCTTTCGCTGACCAAAGCTTTAATATTGTTCTGCTGACCGAAACTCTCGAGCATTTTAACTTTCATCCCAAGAAAGTTTTTGCAGAGATTTCCAGGGTTTTAAAACCGGGCGGCGAGCTGGTTATCACTACGCCGAATCTTCTGAGATTGAACAATAGGCTAAAATTTATTTTAGGGAAAAGCATAAATTATGATATTAAAGAAGATTATACGCCCGGGACGCACTTCAGAGAATATTCAGCCGTTGAGATAGCATATTTATTAAATATAGCCGGGCTTAAAAAAGTAAGATTGCAATATATTGATTTTCATTATCCGAGCGGAAGTCAAATCGGGAACATGATAAATAAGGTTTTTGGGTATTTGTGCCCTAGTTTGGGGAAAAACATAATAATGATTGGCAAAAAAGAGGGCCTATTATGATCTCTGAACGCTCATCAAAAAATAAAACAGTTCTGCTCATCGCCTCAGTCACTATTTTAGTATTGGGTATTTTGGTAATTTTTTTCTCCCCGGTCATGTTCCAGGAAGGCAATCCGTGGCCGCAGATTAAAGGCATCGCTCGGCTGACTTTTGGCAATAATGACCTGGTAAAATTGGATATCGGAGGAAATAAATATATTACCAAAAGCGATAATCCGGAGATAATAAAATCTTTTATGAAAGCCAGAGGCTATGATTTTACGGAACAGCTGGGCTCGGGCTATCTTTTTAAATCGCCGACCGGAGTTGGCGCGGTCGCCGTTCATAGATATTACAGCCGATATTATTCTTTGTGGAGCGTTAGTGAAAATATAGCTGCGCAAGACGAGACATTAGCCGATGAATTCAAAGAATGTTTGCCTAAAAGCGATAAGGCGAGTCAAGAAGGATGCAACGAATTGCTGGCTACGATCAGAAATTTTGATGATTGCGCTAATGCCGGTTTTCCTATTATGGAGTCCGATCCGCCGCAATGCGCTACTCCTGATGACAGAAATTTTACGGATGAAACTAATAGTAAATGGAGTATCGTTTTGACCGCTCTGAACAATTGCGAAGCAAAAAGCGTATTTCAAACCCACAGTAAATTAGTAATGCTTAAGCTTAAAAATGGCGACCAGATTACCGCCTATGAACCTAAAATAGACGATGTAATGAGGGCAGTCGAAAGCTTGAATGGCAAATGCGGCGATATCCGAATAAGCACTGAATAATGGGCGACATTGGCCGGCTATTAATAGGATCTTTTAGAGTCGCCCGCGCTAAAAAACAGATAGTCGCCTATCTGTTTTTAGTACCCTTATGTGACCTTGGTTTATCTGGTTTTCAGTAAACCGCGTCCAATTCCCTGATGGCCCCGTAAACCGGGTCCGAAACCGGCGCCATCCATAAATTCGCCCATAAATTTCGATTCTATATTATTGGTTAATCCGAGACTGAGCATAATGCTGTGAGCCTGATCGCTTAGCTGGTAAGCTTGGGCATATTGGCTGAAATTGGCGGCAGTGATTTTTTGCAGAAGCGGGGAATCGCTGTTGAGAGCCGTCTCCGCCGTTACCCAGGCGTTGTAGTCGTTATTCTTAAGAGCGGTCCTGACGGCCGTCAGCTTGGCTTGGCGATCCGCTTGTTTAGCCGCCCGGTCTTTGAACTTGGCGGCGTAGTCTGAAAAATTGGCGGCGGTCAATTGTTGGAGAAGCGGCGAATTCGGATTGAGCGCGGTCTCTGCCTTTACCCAGGCATTATAATCGCCGGCCGTTAAGGCGTCCTTTATGGCCTCCCGCTTGGCTGGCAGTTCCGCTTTTTGGGCTTCAGTCAGATTTTGGTTGCCGGGTATGGACGCTCTGCCGTGCCACGGTCCATTCGATCCGGCCGCCAGGGCGGTCGTCGTACCGGCCGATACGGCCAAGATAGACAAGATTGATAAAGCCAGGATGAGATTTTTTTTAGTCATAAATTTATAGTTAATGATTTAAAGCTTCCCCAGGCGCGCGTGTTTATTAATACGCAGGCCAGGCTTAAATCTTCTGCCTCCGAATCATGAATATTATGTAGTATTTTATGTTTATTTTAGCTGTAATTTAAAAATAACTAAACGCATGGTATAATTAAATAAAGCCAACCGGAATATTTTATGGACCCGATAAAAACCGTATAAACATCGTCGCACCCCGGACCGGCGGCTAATAGATTTTTGGAATAGTCAAATCATAACCTTATGTTCTGGTCTTATCTTTATTTCATCCTGATGGCTCCCGGCATCATAGTCCACGAACTGGCCCACGCTTTTTTTTGCTGGTTGTTCAAGGTAAAAATTTACAGCATCAATCTATTGCGTTTTGACCGGGTGGCCGGTTATGTCACCCACGAGGAGCCGCGCGGTTTCTTCGCCAGTTTCTTCGTTTCTTTCGGGCCGCTCATCATCAACTCGGCGCTCGCGGTCTGGTTATTTGCCAAGGTCAATTGGGCGTCGCACGATTGGCGGATATTGCTGTATTTATGGCTGGCCATCGCCCTGGGGCTGCAGGCTATTCCTTCGACCGGCGACGCCAAAGCCTTATGGCAGAGCGCCAATCACAAGCTGCTGCGCAATCCGCTAGTGATCCTGTTTTATCCGTTGGTCCTGTTGTTGTATATCTTGAATTTCTTGAAACGCCTGTACATTGATTTTATCTTTGTCGTCTTCTTATTTTATGTAGCCCGGACTTATTGGCCGTTTTAAATTTATGATCAAAGCGGTAATCTTCGATATCGACGGCGTTCTACTGGATTCTTTCCAGGCTAATTTCAAGTTTTACCATGACTTGATGACTGCTAACGGTTACCGGCCCTTTACGCTGGAAGAATTCGCCCCCTTGTTTCATCTGACGCTCTGGGACGCGGTCAAAGCGATGACTAAATCCGATTCGGAAGAGGAAATCCGCCGGATTTGGGAAATCGGCCGGCGCCGGGACGTTAAATATGATACGAGCTTATTGACCATGCCGGCGGGGGCCGCCGAAGTAATAGACGCTTTAAGCCATTTTTATCGTTTGGGCATCGTTACCAGCCGGGTGCAGAATAGCGTCTATGAATTCGCCGATTTAGCCGGCCTGAAGGATTATTTTCAAGCCGTTGTCGTTTTTGAAGATACTATCAAGCATAAGCCCGACCCGGAACCGCTGCTTTTGGCCGCCTCGCGCTTAGGCGCCAGCCCGGCGGAATGCGTCTATATCGGCGATGTGGCCAACGATATCACGGCCGCCCGGAGCGCGGGCACGAAAATAATCATTTATTCGCCTCAGCCCTTGGCCGCCGCGGACGCCAACACGCCGGATTTCCGCCGGTTGCCGGAGCTGATCGCCGCTTTGTCCGGCGGCGGTCAAAAGCCAGCGCGGTCATAAGCCGACGTCATCATATATGGCCATCGATAAAATAATTTTAGCCGCCGACCCTTCCCGTTATACGGTCTATCAGATGCTGGATTATGTTAAAGAGACCAGAGGCTGGCAGCTGAGACAGACGGTCACTGAGCATTTATACCTCTTCAAGACCGAGCCTTATGTCAGCGACTTGTATAATTATGCCCACATTCTGGACGGCCGGATCACTTCCGACGAATTGGCGGCCATCAGAGATTTTTTCGGCGATGACCATTTCCGAATCAATGTGCCGGTTAAGGATAACCTGAAAGACCGTTTGCTGGAACAGGGCTTCAAGTTCAAGAACAACGGCTATATCATGCGCGCGGATCATTTCGTGATCCCTCTCGGGCTCCGGCCGCGGCCGGCCGACGTGGTCGTTCGGCCGGTCGATACCCCGCAGGCTCTGGCCGACTATAAAGCGATATTCGCCGCCGCCTTCGACCGTAGCCAGGCGGAAGTCGAAGAACGGCTAGGTTTCCTGGATCGGACCATTATCGATGCCGCCGACCGGCACATTAAATCTTTCGTATTATATGAGGCTGGGCGGCCGGCGGCCACCGGTTCCTATTATGCTTTTGATTATTTTTCCGTGGAGAGTATCGGCACTAAGCCGGAATGCCGCGGCCGCGGCTATGCCCAGCTGATCCTGGCCCGCTTGGCTCAGGCCGCGACGGAATTAGGTTACCGCGCCGCCTGTCTGAACGCCTCCGAGGCCGGAGCGCCGGTCTATCGGAAATTCGGTTTTGACACTCTGGCCGCGACGGAAACCTTTACTTCTTTTTAGGCATCGCTCCGCCGGCGAATAAGCCGCGTTTTAGTCTGCCCGGCGCTTCCCGGCGCCGGTTTTGATTTTCTGGAATTTTTGTTATACCATTAAATGACTATTAGCTAACTATGAATCCGATTTTACGCCATTTTAATACCTTGGACGAAGTAGCCGCGGCTGTTGCCCGGCCGATTGCCGAGGCCTTACGGCTTGGCCGCTCCGTCCTCTGGCTGGTGCCCGGTGGATCCGGAATCGCCGTCGCCGCGTACGCCGCCGAGTTGCTCAATGCTGCTGCCGGCGGGAACTTAACTAATCTGGCCGTGACTTTGACCGATGAGCGCTACGGTCCGGTCGATCACCCGGACTCTAATTGGCGCCAATTACGGGCGGCCGGCTTTATGCTGCCTTCGGCCCGCCTGATCCCAGTTTTAGACGGCGCTAATCAGCTTGAGACGACCCGGTCTTTTGCTGTGCGCCTGGAACAAGAACTGGCTCAGGCCGATTTTGCCATCGGCCTCTTCGGTATCGGCGCCGACGGCCATACCGCCGGCATTTTGCCGCACAGCCCGGCCGTCGGTTCGGCCGATTTGGCTTATGCCTATGACGCCGGCAATTTTCGGCGTATTACCATTACGCCGCGCGCTATCGGACGCTTGTCTGAAATCGTCGTTTACGCCCAGGGCCCGGAAAAATGGCCGGCGCTGGCGCGCCTGTCGGAGCGGCTAGATCCGGCCGAACAGCCGGCTCAAGCCTTGAAACAGGTAAAAAAATTAACGGTGTTCAGCGATTACCGGGGCTAAGCGCGCTGACCCAGCTAATAGACTGCTAAATTTAAGAAATCAATCACTTAAGCCATATATGAAAATAGCGATCAGCGGCTTAGGCCGCATGGGCGGACAAATCGCCCGCAAATTGCAGGCCGGCGGGCATTCGGTCATCGCGCATAACCGCAGCCGCGGCCCGATAGACGAGATGAAGGCTCAAGGCCTGGTGCCGGCCTATTCCAAAGAGGAGGTGGTCGCGGCTTTTAGCGGCGAGCGGGCCGTGATCTGGCTGATGGTGCCGGCCGAAGCGGTTGAGGCGGAATTGGCGGCCTGGCTGGAGATTATTCCCCGGGACAGCTTGCTGATTGATGGCGGCAATTCTAATTTCCAGTCTACGCAAAAACATGCGGCTTTGGTGGCGGCACGGGGCAGCCGTTGGCTGGATGTCGGCACGAGCGGCGGCATCTGGGGCTATCAGAACGGTTTTTCCATGATGGTCGGCGGTGATCGCTCGGACTATGAGATTTTAGAGCCGGCGCTTAAGACCTTGGCGGCGCCGGGCGGCGCCTATCATTTATTCGGTCCGGCGGGTGCCGGCCACTACGTCAAGATGATCCATAATGCGATAGAATATGGCATGATGGAAAGCCTGGCCGAAGGCTACCGGCTGTTAAAAGAAGGCCCTTACGATAACTTGGATTTGGCCGCGGCCGGCGAAGTCTGGCAGCATCATAGCGTCATCACTTCCTGGCTGAACGAATTAGCGCGCGATGTTTTGCGACCGAATCCGCAGCTGGACGGCATCGACGGCTATGTAGCGGAATCAGGCGAAGCGCGCTGGGCTCTGGCGCTGGCTCGGGAGCGGCACATTCCGTTGCCGGCTATCCAGGCGGCCTTTGACGTGCGCCTGGCTTCGCAGCAAGGAGAAACTAATTTCGCGACCAAGCTGCTGGCCGCTATGCGTAACGCCTTCGGCGGCCACCAACTGAATCAAAGTTGAGTCGAGCGGAAATTTAACATCAGTCCCTATGAGCGACATCAAGGCCACCATTTTAATCATTATCGGTATTGCCGGCGATCTGGCCGTCCGCAAGCTTTTGCCGGCCATCAGCCGGCTGGCCAAAGCCGGAGTTCTGCCGGCTGATTTTAGAATCATCGGCATCACGCGCCGGTCCGACATTCCGCTTGACCGGCTATTCGCCCAGACGGCGGACGCGACTTATTTGCGTCGCCACATTGAGCTCCTGACCGCCGACGTAACCGAGCCGGGTGACTACCAGCGAATCGCCAGCCGTTTACGGGAAATTGAAAGCGATATCGGCCGCCCGACCCAGCGCTTGTTCTATCTATCCGTGCCACCGCAGGTTTCGCGGCCGATCATCGAATTGCTCGGCCAATCGGAATTAGCGAAGATCGGCGATCTCAAGCTGCTGCTGGAAAAACCTTTCGGCGTCGATCTGGCCAGCGCCGAAGAGCTGAACCAATACATCGACCGCTATTTCGAGCCCGACCAGGTATACCGCATCGATCATTACCTGGCCCGGGAAACTTCGCAGAATCTCATCGTCTTCCGGGAGCATAACCCTTTGTTCAAGCATAGCTGGAATCGTGATTTTATTTCCCGGATCGAGATCATTGCCACGGAAACCATCGGCATCGAAGGCCGGGCAGTGTTTTATGAACAGACCGGCGCCCTGCGTGACTGGGTGCAGAGCCATTTGTTGCAACTGGCCGCCCTGGCTTTGATGGAAGCGCCGCCGGCCGACCGGTTGGAAGAAGTGTCGGCTCGGCGCCTGGACGCTTTGCGGCAGCTGCATTTGCCGGCCGGCGCCGCGCCGACCCAGCATGTCCGGCGCGGCCAGTACCAGGGCTACCAGGCGGAAGTGAATAATCCCGGCAGCCAGGTGGAGACCTTTGTCTCTCTAGCCTTGGAATCGGATGATCCGCGCTGGCAGGGCGTGCCGATTATCCTGACGGCGGGCAAAGCCATGAATCAGAAGTATACCGGCATCAAGGTTTCTTACCGCTCGGTGGCCGGCCAGGCAGCCAACCAGCTGATTTTGCGCCTGTTGCCGGACGCCGGCGTCGAACTCTGCCTCTGGGCCAAGCGCCCCGGTTACGACCACGTGATTACTAAACATCCCCTGAAATTCGATTTCCAGGATTATTATGCCAACCTGCCGGAAGCCTATGAACAAGTCCTATTCCACGCGTTCCGAGCCGATCACAGCTTATTCACGTCCAGCGATGAAGTCCGGGAAACTTGGCGGATCCTGGATCCGATCCAGCGCGCCTGGGAGATGTCCGGCGACGACCTGATCAGTTATCGGCCGGGCGCCCGCCGAGAAGAGATTTTAGCGGGAGCGGAAATTTTGTTATAATGGAAAATAGCTTAGTATTTCTTCATAGTTGTTCTATGGCTCAAATAAGTTTGCGCTACCAACAATTAAAAGACGCCCGGATCTTCTGGCGCATCCTGAATAATCCGCATTTCCGGTATATGAGCGTCAAGGCGAAGACGCTCCGGGAAGAGGAGGCCTGGCTGCGCGCCAATCCGGCCAAACGGCGCCAGAACCGAGAGTGGAATTACGCGATTCTTTTAGATGGGGCGGTGGTCGGCGCTATCGGTATCAAGATTAACCGGTTCCGGCCGCAGATCGGGGAAATCGGCTATTTTGTCGCCGAAGAATATTGGGGGTGGGGAATTACGACCCGGGCGGTCAAGCTCGCGGAAGAGATCGCCTTTAAGCGTTTGCGATTGCATCGCCTGGAAATCATGATGCGGCCGGAGAATCTGGCCAGCGAACGGGTGGCGATCAAGAATAAGTACCGAAAAGAGGGGCGCCTGAAGCATTTGGAACAGGATGGACAAGGGCGTTGGCGGGATTTCTGGCTATACGCCAAAGTTTGCCCGACGGCTCGCCGCCGCCCTGGCGCTAAATAATTAAATTATGGAACAGCTCATCGGCATCGTGGCTATTCTGATTTATCTTAGTTATATCTTCGGCCATGAAAAGGATTGGTTGAAGTTTTCTGAGCGTTTCAAGGAACGCTGGCACCGGCAGCGCCGGCGCCGCCTTAATCATCATGAATATATCGAACAGGTGGTAGATAGCGCCAATGAGAAATACTGGGTGCAGAAGAGAGCGGCGGCAGATAAGGAGCGGGTCAAGAAGAATTTTTTATGATCAACATCTTATGCCGCGCCGCTGCTTAAATCTTAATTTGCTGCTGGCCGCCGGCCTGCTGGTTTTGGCCGGCGCGCTGTTTAATCCGGTCCCATCGGCCGGAGCGGCTTCAGTCGCCCAGCCGGACATTATCGATCAGGACGTGCCTTTTACTTCCCAAGCGCCGCTCGGGGAATGGCGCGATGTCCGCCAGCAGGATGGCTGTGAAGAGGCGGGAGCTGCTATGGCCATGGCCTGGGTCGGCGGCGAGAAAGATATTAGTAAAGCGGACTGGCGCTTAAGAATACTTATTCTCTCTACTTTTGAAAATAAAAAATATGGCGAATACCGCGATGTATCCCTGCCGGATATGGCGGCTTGGCTGTTTAACGATTATTTCCGCCACCAGGCGGTCGCAGTCAAACCGGTAGCCGGGCCGGCGGATATCGTGACGGAACTTGAACAGGGCAATATCATGCTCGCCCCGATGAACGGCCGACGGCTGAAGAATCCGCATTATACCGCCCCGGGGCCGGAGCGGCACATGATCCTGATCAAGGGCTATGATTATGAGCGGCAGGAATTCATCACTAATGATCCCGGTACGCGTTTCGGCGCCAATTACCGCTATCCGGCCGATTTGTTTTTCCGGGCCATCCGAGACTATCAGACCGGCGATAAGCGGCCGTTCCAGGAATTGAGCCAGCACATGCTCGTCGTCAGTCGGCCGTAATCAGCCGGTTTTTCCGGTGGCCGGCTCCGGGCGTTTGACCCGCCCGGTCCTCCGATCTGATTGAGACAACAAAAAAGCGGCTGTTCGGCCGCTCTTTTCGTTACCGCTTATGGCTTATTCCCGGCAGCAATCGATGACTTTTTTGACCAGGGCGCCCAGCGTCTCCGCCAGCCCCTGCTTCTTGGTATTTATGGCGTCGTCATCAATTTTTCTGACCTCGCCGAGATCAATGAGTTTCATATTCAGGCCCCAGAACAAGGAATAGAGGTCATAGGCCTTCTTGAACATTTCCTGCGCCTCCGCTTTATCGCCCTTGCCCTGGGCCTTGGTGCCGACTTCCATCAGACGGTACGAGGCGGCCAGGAGATGCTTGGAAATGCACCAGACTTCACCTTCGTATTCCTTGATGATTTTCTTCAGCAGCGCTTTGCGCATTTCCCGTACTTCGGCCAGCAGGTCGTAATATTTCGGTTGGCCGGTTTTGGCGCCGGTGAAGAAGAAGTGTTCCTCGATGCTGACCAGGTTCATGATGGCGATGGACAAGTCCTCGTCGGAAGAGAGATCAAGCGCATGGTCTTTTTTCAAGTGATCGACTTTTTCGATCATCTCGTTGAGGCTGAGCATGTTATTCATATGTTTAAGTTGGTTATTTTAATAGCGGGTAATGAAATAGAAGACGAAGCTGAGGATGAGCAGGGCGCTGACCGGCAGAGCGACTTTTTCATAAGGGAAATGCGGCCGGCCGCGCCGGGTCTTGATCCGGTTATACCACAGCGTCATTAGCAGAAAAGCCAGGCTGCCGATCAAGGCTCCCAAGATGATTTTATCTGCCCCCCAAAGCCGGCTGTTCGGATAGCCGATCAGGTTCTGCGACCAGAGCGGCCAGAAAGTCAGGCCGTAATACAGGACGGCGACCAGGATATCCCGCAGGTCCTTATTGCCGAAAGACCATTCTTTCTTGTTCAGCCAATTAATGGTCCAGGCGGTCAGAGAAACCAGCAAGCCGCCGATCCACAAGCCGGCGATGGTATTGTCGATACCCAGGTATTCGCTCAGCCCCAGGCCGGCGCCGACCGCGACGACGCAGACCGGACAAACGGCCGAGGCCGGCCAGGCGGTCAAGCTTAAGATCGGTATACTCAAATAAAATAATTTTTTCATATGGTTATGCCGTTAGATCGGCAACTGTTTTATTTTTGAAAATATCGGATAATCTCCTGATCACCCATCAGGCAATTCTGCCCGTCGAAGAAGAAGGGCACGCCCAGACCCTGCGCCGCATCTAAGCCGCAAGCGCGCGCCTTCCTTTCCATCAAGGAGGCGTTAGCCTGGTTTTGCGATACTTCCAGTTCCTGGAAGCGGAACCGGTCCCGGACGCCGTTATCGCCGATGTATTTTTCTACGACCTGGCAATGCGGGCAGGACAGGCTGTAGAAGAGGATCATCTTGGGTCTTTGGCCGGCCCAGAGCACGACCCCGACAGCCAACAGAGCCAGAACAAAGATGAGGCCCAAGGCTTTATATTTTATCATAAAATAATTTATATTAATTAATAAGCCGGTCTTTATCAGACAGGTATTTTTATAATAACATATTTTATATTGATTTGATATATATTATATTTATTTTAAATTTAGCTTATTTTATTGTAAATCAGTCGGGCAAAGGGAAATTGGGGTGAATACATTGACAAGAATTCAAAAATATGATAATATGCCAACAATGTATTTAAATCTTATTTTATCTGCGGTTCTTTTAAAACCTGCTGTTTATTAGACCGTCCGAGCCCAATCTGACGATCGGACTGGGATGGTCTAATAAATAAAATAAATATCTTAAACAAATTCCCTAGGAGGTTATAATAGTGGAAAAAGCCAAGAAATATGGCAAACCGCCTTGCCTGTTCAAGGTGAATATTACTGAACAGGAGTTCATATTTCTGACCCGCAACTTTGAACATAGCGGAGATTGGTCGCAAGCGATTTATCTATACTTTGATTCGAGCAGTGATCAGGATCAAGCCAGGCTGTTCGGCAGACATCTGCGTCTGCGAGTTCGCCTGAAATACGGCAACTATTCTCTGGAATTAAAAAATCAAGTGGCCGGAGATCGTTGGGAATTGACCCAGCCGATTTCTTCGGAAGAATTCCGGTTGATTTTCCAGGGCGTATTACCGGCCGGCGAAATTAGCCAGAGGTTGGCGGAACTTAATTTTAGCTTGCCGCTAAAATGGATCGGGACAACGCAGACGACCCGGAAGAAAGTCCATTTCCAGGACGGAGTATTGGTTCTGGATCAGACGGATTGCTGTAATAAGGCAAAAACTTTCTATCAGGTCGAATTCCGGTCGTCGGCCGATCATCTGCCGGGAAAGGTAGAAAAAATTAAGGAAAAACTTAATGTCTTTATGCGGCGCTATATCAGCAAGGAAGATGAAATCTGGGATTAAATTTTGAAACAAAGCGGAGATATTTATGAGAAGGATAATTAACGGGATAATCAAAGAAATAAGCTGAAAAGAGGTTCGCGGCCAGCCAACCTCTTTTTTATTTTTATTCTATAATTCCGTTGGTTTTCGTCCGGGCCGAAACGTCGCGATGACCGGTAAGGCCGGCTATTGTCTATTCCTGACTTTCTCCTGCACTTCAGCGATGAAACTATCCGGCGCGATTTCCCTGGTGTCCTGCGCGCCGCGGTCTCTGACGCTTAACACCGGCGCGTTCATTTCCTTGTCGCCGATGACCAGCATATAGGGGACCTTGTCCGCCACGGCTTTGCGGATCTTATTGCCGACCGTCTCATTGCTGTCATCTATTTCCGCCCGCAGGCCGGCGTCGCGGAATTGCGCCGCCAGTTTCTCGCAGGCCGGGACATGGTTTTCGCCGACGGAAACGATCTTGATCTGGACCGGCGAGATCCAGACCGGGAAGGCGCCGGCGTAATGTTCTATTAGCAGGCCGATAAATCTTTCGAAGGAGCCGAAGAGCGCGCGGTGCAGCATGTAGGGGCGCTCCTTTTCACCTTGGGCGTTGGTGAAGTTCATATCGAATCTTTCCGGCAGGTTGAAGTCGAATTGCAATGTTGAGCACTGCCATTCGCGGCCCAGCGAGTCCTTGACCTTGAAGTCCAGCTTCGGGCCGTAGAAGACGGCGCCGCCGATGTCTTTCTGGTAAGTCAGATGTTTGGCCTGAGCGACTTTTTCCAGAATCTGCTCGGTAAAGGCCCAGCCGGCGTCGCTGCCCGCGTACTTGTCATTTTCCGGATCGCGGACTGAAAGATAGACCTGAACGTCTTCGGTCTTGAAGCCAAAGGAACGGTACATGAACAGGATGAAATCGACGACCCGTGCCAATTCCGCTTCCACCTGGTCGGCCCGGCAGACGATATGGGCATCATCCTGGGTAAAGCCGCGGACGCGGGTGAGGCCGGAGAGCTCGCCCTTCTTTTCGAAACGGTAGACCGTACCGCATTCGGCCCAGCGCAGCGGGAATTCGCGGTAGGAGTGCAGGCGATGCTTGTAAATCTGGACATGGAAGGGGCAGTTCATCGGTTTGAGCAGATAGGCCTCCGGTTCCTTCGCCGCTTCCTGGTTCTGGTTGGCCGACAGGCTTTGGCCGACTTCAAGCGGCGGATACATGCTGTCGTTATAGAAGCCCCAATGGCCGGAAGTTTCCCAGAGCGCCTTGTTGCCGATATGCGGCGACCGGACCAGGTCGTAGCCGGCTTTTTCATGTTCGCGATACCAGAAATCTTCGATGAGCCGCCAGAGCTTGGCGCCTTTCGGGTGCCAGAGCGGCAGGCCGAGGCCGACCATCTCATCGACATGGAAGAGATCCAGCTCCTTGCCCAGCTTGCGGTGGTCCCGTTTTTCCGCTTCCGCCAGCAATTTCAAATAGTCGTCCAATTCTTCTTTAGTATCGAAAGCCAGGCCGTAGATGCGGGTGAGCATCTTGTTCTTCTCGTCGCCGCGCCAGTAAGCGCCAGCAAGTTTATCCAGCTTGAAACTGCCGGGCTTTATTTCCTTGGTATTGGTAACATGTCCGCCGCGGCAGAGATCAGTGAATTTGCCGACGGTATAGTAGCTGACGGTGGTTTCGCCGGCGGCCTTCAGGTCGGCGATAAGTTCAGCCTTGTAAGTTTCGCCGGCCTCCCGGGCGGCCGCGAGGGCCTCGTCTATCGGCTTCTCACTGCGGATGAAATCCGCATTCTGTTTGGCCAGATGGGCCATCTTCTTTTCTATCTCCCGCAAGTCGGCTTCACTGATCTTAGTCTCACCGAAGTCGATATCGTAATAGAAGCCGTTATCGATAACGGGGCCGATGGACAGCTGGGCCTTGGGATATATTTCCAGGACCGCGGCGGCCAAAAGATGCGATAAGGAATGGCGCTTGTCGGCCAAGCTGGCCGACGGTTTTTCTTTAGACATATTGTTTAGTTTAATTATATTCCTAATTAAAAAGTCCCCTCCTCGCAAAAACAGCCAAAGCTGCTTTTGCCAGGACGGGACTTGTCAGGGCTCTTGGCCCGGGGTCTCGCGGTTCCACCCGGCTTTATCCGCCAAATTGGCGGAAACGCTCGTCTGATTGTTTGTGCTTTAGGAGCCAGGCTCGCCGGTACTATCCGGCCCGCGTTTGGTAAGCGCGGCAATCAGCATAAGTATATTATATGGCAAGCGGGACGATTTGTAAATATCCGGCCTGAAGTTTGGTTTTCGGCGAGGATTTAGCCTTTAGCCAGAACCAGGCCATAAATTTTTCCGGCTCCGCCCGCCTGCAAAGCTGACGCCGCTTCATTCAAGGTCGCGCCGGTAGTTACGACGTCATCTATCAGGATGATTGTTTGCCCGGCGAGCGGCGCACCAGTCCAGACAAAGGCGCCGCGCAGATTCTGCTGGCGTTCCCGACCCTTTAATTTAGCCTGCACTTCAGTATGCTTGATGCGTCGTAAGCCGGCTAGCAGGGGATAGCCGAAAGCGGCGCCGAGCTCTCGGGCCAATAGTTCCGCCTGGTTGGAGCCGCGCCAATGGAGGCGCCGTTTAGCCAGCGGCACCGGCGCCAAGACCACCGTTTCCCAGAGATTCCGGCCCTGGACGGAATTTTCGGCCAAGGCGAGCCGCCCTTGCCAGAACAAGGTCAAAAAGCGTCCCAGCGGTTTAGCCAGCTCGGTCAGAAAATTGTATTTGAATTTTTTGATCAGGCGAGAAAGCAGCGGATCTTCATAATCGCCGGCAATGAATAATCCGCTTAGCGCCGGCGCGGCTATTAGCGCCGTTTGCTCGGCGCTCCGGGGAGTTTTATAGAAACGCAGACGCCTGAAACAATCGGAGCAAAGCGCGGCGTCCTCCCGGCCGCAGCCATAGCAGGCAGCCGGGAACAGCCAGGCGAGCAAGAATGATCGAAGCAGGCCTAAAGGACGGAACATAATGGCCAAATTAAATTTTTTTAAAATATTCATCGGTTCAAAGCCGGAAAAACAAACACCTTCCGTTCGGGCGGAAGGTGTTTAATTTTTAGTTGTCCGTGAATATCGGATTTGATTAGCGTTTTCCGGCTTAAGGCAGCTTTATCGTGTATAGCTGGTTGGTCTTCTTGTCCGTAAAATACAGGGCATGGTTCGCTGACGATACCAAGATCTGGGAAATATTATAAGTCCCGGCCGGCACGGCGATGAGTTCCTTGACGCCGGTCGTCAGGTTGATCCGGTACAGGTTGTCCTTGGTTTTGTCGGCCAATTCCGGGAACATGCCGGCGCCCCGTTCCAGGTTTTCCGGCACGGCGCAGTAGACCTCCGTATTGGAGGCGAAGCTGCATTTATCGGCCCAGGTGTTCAGATCGATGCTGCGGCGATTCTGGCCGATCGCGTCGCCGCTCGCGTCAACGATCCAGAGTTTCGGATTCAAATTGGTGTCCGTGCTATAGACGCTGTAGAGCAGGCGGTCGCCGGTCTGGGACCATTGGGGCTGGAAACCGCGCCCTTCGATTATGGTCGATTTGAAATTTTCGCCATTCTGGCCGACGAAGAAGACTTCCTGGCGGTTGAAATCCAATCCTTGCGTATACATGGCGACGATCTGTTTGTTCGGCGACCAGTCAGGAAAGACCGTCTTGTCATTCGTACCGATATTTTCCAGGGTTTGCGCCTGCGAACCGTCATCGTTGGCCGTTATCAGCCAGCGGTTTTCCGGATCCAGCCCCAGGCTTTTGGCGACCACCCGGCCGCTATCCGGCGAGAAAGAAAAATCTTCCCAATGGGCGGGCAGTGTCACTTGTTCTTTGGTCTGGAAATTGTAGAGAATCTTGTTGCCGTCGGGGTATTCCAGGATGGCCCGGTTCTTGTCCGGCGCCCAAACCGCGTCCTTGACGTTATAGAAGACTTTGTCGGACATGGCGATGGCCTGGCCGTTCTGGTCGATGCGGTAGAAGCGGCCGTCGCCCCGGTTGTAATATTGGACCTGGCCGTCGCCCGTCAAGGTCGGGGAAGTAATCTGGTCCTGAGTCAGAGTCGTCGTCTTGGTCGCGCCGCCGGTCGCGACCGGGCTGGGTCCGCTCGATACGTCTTCGCCACTGATGCCGGGCAAGAGGCCGGTGCCGGTCGCCTGGTTGGTCGTGGCGGTTCCCGGTCCGGCCACCGGCAGGCCGGCGCCGGTTTCCGGCACCGTTACTTCGATCGGCGTGATGTTAGACGGCTGAAAAAACAGCCGCCACAGCAGGTAGCCGATCAACAGCACCAAGATCAGGAAACCGAGGACGATAATCGGCTTTTGATAGCGGCGGAAAAAGTTCATATCGCTTGTTTATTGTTTTTAGATGTTGTATAATTCATTATATACTAAGCGGAGAGATAATTCAATTTAAATCCGGCTTTTTAGCGTAAGAATTTACCCTAAGCATTATGAGTTTGTTTTCTTTTGGCGGCGAAAATTTGTTCCTGGGCGTTGATATTGGCGACTCTTCTTTGAAGATGGTAGAACTGAAGAAAAAGAACCGCCGGATTTACCTTTCCAACTACGCCTTTAGCGAGAATATTTCCGAGGTCAATTTCATGAAAATGGATGATATCAATTATCTGGCCCGGGCGATCAATAAAGTCAAGAGCGAGGCCGGCATCGTCGCCACGAAGGTGACCGCCTCATTGCCGACTTTTGCCGTTTTTTCCTCGATCATCAATATCAACGGGACGGATAAGAAGCGGATTACCGAAGAAGTCAACGAAGAAGCCAAGAAGGTCATACCCTTGCCTCTGGAAGAAATGACCCTGGATTGGAAGATCGTACCGGATGGCGGCGCGAAATCGGGCCCGAAAGGAGATCTACGAGTGTTTCTCACCGGCAGCCCCAAGAAATTGGTCCGTAAATATATTGATATTTTTGCGGCCGCAAAATTAGAACTGGCCAGCCTGGAAACGGAAACTTTTTCGTTGGTCCGTTCCCTAGTCGGCGACGACAAATCCACGGTTATGATCGTGGAAATCGGCGCGAACAGCACTGATTTTTCCATCGTCAAGGAAAGTATCCCGGTCTTGAACCGCAGCCTGGCCGTTTGTGGCTCGACGATAACGAAGGCTATTGCCGATAAGCTCGGCCTGCCCTTTGCTCAGGCTGAGCAATTCAAATTCGACCTGAGCGTTTCCCTGAGCGCCGACACTCGCGAGGAATTGCCGCAGCTGGTGATCAAGACCTTAGAACCGATAGTTACCGAGATTCAGTACATGCTTGATTTCTTCCATTCGCAGAATAATGGGGAAGTGGAGAAACTGATCTTGTCCGGCGGCGGCGCGCTGCTCCTTAATTTGACCGATTATCTGTCCAAGCGCCTGAATCTGAAAGTGATCGTCGGCGATCCTTGGAACCGCATCCATTATCCGGCGGAACTCAAGCCGGTTTTGGCCGAAGTCGGCCCGCGCCTAGCCGTCGCCATCGGTTTGGCGATGCGGGAGATTGAATAAATAGCCATGTTTTTATTAAAGAAAAAACTCGGCCGGAAGGACACGAAGGACAGAGGCTTTTTGCAGAACCCGAAAATTTTGGATGTTAATCTGGTGAAAGATGAAGTCCAGGTTTCTTTTGATTGGCGCAAACAGCTTTTGGTCCTGGCTTTAATCCTGGCCTTAGCCGCCCTGTTCGTCGGCGAGATCTATTTCGGGCTGGACCAATGGGAGAAGCAAGAAGCGGCGAGGACCAAGGTTCTGGAAGAGCAGGTCGACCGCACTAACGCCGAAATCAGCCAGCTCAGGAATCAAATCGGGGCCGCCTTGTCGTATAAGGACAAAGCGGCGATTTTCGGTGAATTATTGGATAACCATATTTACTGGACCAATTTTTTCAGCTGGCTGGAAAAGAATACCCTGAGCTCCGTGACCTATGAACAGTTCGCCGGCGGCACGGACGGGCTCTATGTCTTGACGGCACGCGCCAAGACCTATGCCGACATTTCCTGGCAAGTCCGAGCCTTCCTGAAGGATCCACTGGTGGAAAAAGCGCAGGTCGTCGCCGCGGAGTCGAGCCGGGAAGGCGAGGATCAGACCGGCGACTTGAGTTTCAGAATTACTTTGCAAGTCAAACCGGAAATTTTTAAGAAATAGTTATGGCCAACGTCCGCAACCAAAAGAATAAGAATGCGCTTAATCTTTTTCTCCGGGAATACGCCCCGGCTCTGATGGCCGCCGTTCTGGTCGTCTGTCTGCTCTTATCCTATATTCTCCTGCTGGCTCCGAAATTCGCGGCGGCGAAAGCCGGCATCCGGGCCAATCTGGAGAGCGAGCAGAAGCTTTATCTCAACAGTTTGCGGAAACTGGCTGTTTATCGGGCGATTGATCAAGTTTATCAGCAGATCAATCCGAACGACTTGCAGCGCTTCAACGGCGTCTTGCCCGACGATTACGTGCCGGAAAGGCTGTTCGGCGAAGTGGAAGAAATGGCGGCGCAGGGCGGCTGGCTGATCAGCAGCCTGACGATCAGCGAACCGAAGGCCGACGAAACGCCACCCGGTGTCGTGCGGCCTGGTTTGGGTCGCTATAATCTGGAGCTGTCTATAGCCAGCATCGATTATAGCGGGCTCAAGAAACTCCTGAAGATATTCGAGAATAACCTGCGCCTCTTCGACGTGACCGAGGTTAACTTTTCACCGTCGGAAGCGACGGCCGACATCATCCTGACCACTTATTATTATCAGGCGCCCTAGCTGTCATATGACGAAACCAGCTTACAACATCGTTTTATATTCCCTGATCGGCCTGCTACTCTTGGCCGGCGGCTTGTTATTCCTGTTTCATGGCCGGCTCTTCGACTATCTGGGGTCGCAAATGGACCTGGCGCCTCTGACCACCGGGACGGTGACGGTCGTGCCGCCCGGGGAGGCTCTGGACACTTCGGCTTTGCAATCGCCGCGCTTCCTGGCCCTGGCCGATTACGTGGTTAATTTCGATTTTGACAATATCTGCTGGCGGCCGGACACGAAGGCGAACCGCTCATTGATCTTGAATCCGGCCGTGATTGCCACCAGCACGGCGACCGCCACGGCCGCCACCGGCGCCACCCTAAACTGCCAGACCGGCAACGATTTGCCCTTTCAGGCTAAAGTGAAATAGATTATGGATAAAACCGAACAATTGCTGGGGCTGCTCGTTGATCGTCAGTTGCTGGACGCCGGACAGGCGGCGGCAGCCAAGCAGGCGGCTCTGCAGAGCAAGACCGAGATCAGCGCCTTTCTGATCAGCCAGAAACTCGTGAGCGAAGAGCGGCTGACGGAACTGAAAGCCTCGCTATACAACCTACCCTATATCGATCTGACCAACACCGAAGTGCCGGAAGCCACCTTGACCTTCCTGCCCGAGGAGATCGCCAGGACTTACAAGATCGTCTGTTTCGGCCGCGACGGCCGGTCGCTCAAGATCGGCCTGATTGAACCGAATTTGAAAGCGATGGAAGCGGTGAATTTTCTGGCGACAGACGAAAGGCTGCAGGCGCAGTACTTTTTAATTTCCGCCGCCAGCTGGCAGAAGGCCTTCAAGCAATATCAGAAAATAGAAGAAGAGGTTTCCAGCGCTCTGGAAGTGAAAGCGAAGGAGGAAGGGGAGGACCTGGTTACGGTCAAGACCGATGCCACGGAAGATTTGAACAGTGATGAGATCAATAGCGCGCCGGTTTCCCGCATCGTGTCGGTCATCATCCGCCACGCCGTCGAAGCGCGCGCTTCCGATATCCATATCGAACCCTTCGCCCAGGAGAGCCGGGTCCGTTACCGCATCGACGGCATACTGCATACTTCCTTGACTTTGCCCAAGAGCATCCATAAGGCGATCATCGCCCGCGTCAAAGTGCTGGCCAAATTGAAATTGGACGAAACGCGCATCCCGCAGGATGGCCGCATCCGGCTTGTCGTCAATGGCCAGGAAATCGATTTCCGCGTTTCCACCCTGCCGCTGGCTAACAACGAGAAGGTCGTGATGCGCATCCTGGACGTTTCCAAAGGCGCCCCCGGCCTAGCTGACTTAGGCTTCAACAAGCTGGCCTTGCGGCGCATCGCCGCCGGCAGCGCCAAGACCAGCGGTATTTTCCTGGTAACCGGCCCGACCGGCAGCGGCAAATCGACCACCCTCTATGCCATGCTGAACATCTTGAATAAGGAAGGCGTCAATATTTCAACCCTGGAAGACCCGATTGAGTACGAAATCAAGGGCATCAACCAGTCGCAGGTCCGGCCCAAGATCGGTTTTTCTTTCGCCAACGGCCTGCGTTCATTATTGCGCCAGGATCCCAACATCATCATGGTCGGCGAAATCCGCGACGAAGAAACGGCTGAGCTGTCCATCAACGCGGCCCTCACCGGCCACCTAGTCCTCTCGACGCTGCACACCAACGACGCCTTGGGCGCCGTTTTCCGCCTCCTGGATATGAAGATCGAACGTTTCCTGCTCTCCTCTACGCTGAAGACCGTGGTCGCCCAGCGTCTGGCGCGCCGGCTATGCGAGAATTGCAAGCAGGCGACCAAGCTGACGGCGGAAGCGGTGCAGGAGATAACCGCGGCGCTGAAGGACATGCCGGCCGCGGTGCTTAAGGAAGAATTGCCGGATCTGGCGGACGCGAACGACCCGTTAGCCAATTATCAAGCCTATCGGGCGGTTGGCTGCGCTCGTTGCGAAAATACCGGTTATCTCGGCCGGGTCGCGATTGCGGAAGTTATAGAAATAGACGACCGGCTGCGGGAGATCATCGATAGCGGCGAAAAGAACCTGACTATCGAGACCGTCCGGTCGATAGAAGATTTTTGTACCATCAAGCAGGATGGCGTCATCAAGGTGCTGCAGGGCAAGACGACCATGGAAGAAGTGCTGCGGGTTATCGAGAGTTAAGTTTTTTAGAATCATATGCCTATTTTCAAATATCAAGCGGAGGATGCGAGCGGCCGGAGCCGCCGCGGCCAAGTCGTCGGCCTGTCCGAGGCGGAAGTGACCGCCAAGCTGCGCAAGCAGGACTTGAACGCGACCAGCATCCAGGATGTGACGAATACGCCGTTAAGCCGTTTTTCCCGCTTGATCGCGCCGGTCCGCGCCAAGGATCTGGTCATTTTCGCCCGCCAGTTCTCGGTCATGATTTCTTCCAATGTCCCGGTGGTGGAATCCCTCTTGGTGCTGGTCGATCAGACGAACAACCTGTCTTTGAAGAACTTGATCGCCGACGTCGCCTACGACGTCAACGCCGGCGCTTTTTTGTCCGACGCTCTGGCCAAGTACCCGAAGATCTTTTCCGAATTCTTCATCAATATCGTCCGCTCCGGCGAAACTTCCGGCAAACTGGATGAGGTGCTGAATTATTTGGCTGATGAAATGGAAAAGAATTACGACATGGTTTCCAAGATCCGCGGCGCCATGATTTATCCGGCCTTCATCATTACCGCCCTCTTCGGCGTCGGCATCGTACTGATGGTCTACGTCATCCCGAACCTGACTTCCATTTTGACTGAAACCGGCGCGACTCTGCCGCTCTCGACCCGGCTAGTGATCTGGACTTCCAATTTTCTGATCGATTACGCGGTGCTCATCGTCATCGCCTTGGTTATTATCATCATCTTGGTCCGTCTTTATCTCCGGACCTATGCCGGCCGCCGGAACGTGGATAGCCTGAAGTTGCGCCTGCCGATTTTCGGACCGCTTTTCAAATACATCTATCTGATGCGTTTTTCCCGTTCCTTGTCGACGCTCCTGAAGGGAGGCGTGACCATCACCCGCAGCTTGGAAATCGTGGCGGACGTCGTCGGCAACCTGGTTTATCGCGAATTGATTCTGGATACTCTGGAATCGATCAACGACGGCAATCCTTTCGCCACGGTTTTCGAGTCCAGCAAGTACGTTCCGAAAATGGTGCCGCAAATGATCGCCGTCGGCGAACGGACCGGCAAAATAGACGCGGTCCTGGACCGGATTACGATCTTCTACACCCGGGAAAGCACCAATATGCTGGACAATCTCAGCAAGCTGATGGAGCCGCTCATCATGGTCATCATGGGCATCGGCGTCGGCGTGATGGTCGCCGCGGTCCTTCTGCCGATGTATAACCTGGCCAGCCAATTCTAATTTACTCGGGATATTGTGGTTTCCGAGCTCGGCTGTTATAATATAGTGGTAAGGAGAATTAAAGAAAAAAAGTATGTCTAAAATTAATCCCCGCCTGCCTCTGCTGACGGTTAATGCGGCTGCTCGCCTGCGCGGCTTCACGCTGATCGAGCTCTTGGTAGTCATCGCCATCATCGGCCTGCTATCGACTCTCTCGGTCCTGGCCCTGAACACGGCGCGAGCTAGAGCGCGTGACGCCAAGCGCGTCGCGGACGTGAAGCAGATTCAGACCGCTCTGGAAATGTATTACAACGACGTCGGCTCTTACCCGGCGACGGCTTCGGTAGCTGCCGGTGCGGCCATTTCTACGACCAACGGCGTTTACCTGTCGGTCGTGCCGACTCCGCCGACCCCGTTTGATTTCACGACCGGCAACTGCGTGGGTCAGCCCGAGTACACCTATACCGCCGACGGCTTAGCCCCTTATTCCACTTACCACATCAACTACTGCCTGGGCGCCCAGACCGGCGGCGTGAGCGCCGGCGCCAAGACCGCGACTCCGGCCGGTATCCAGTAAACCGTTCGGCATCGCCGTCCTCTGCCAGATTCGTTGTGGTTTTTCGGGCGGTGTGATATAATCATAAATAACTACAGGCGACAGAAGTGCGTCTCCATTTAAAATAATTTAATTTTTCAATTAGCGCCGGCATTAGCCGGATTGCGGTTGAGATAACGCTACATATTTATGAGCAAAAATCAAAAAGGCTTCACGCTGATCGAGCTCTTGGTAGTCATCGCCATCATCGGCCTGCTATCGACTCTCTCGGTCCTGGCCCTGAACACGGCGCGAGCTAGAGCGCGTGACGCCAAGCGCGTCGCGGACGTGAAGCAGATTCAGACCGCTCTGGAAATGTATTACAACGACGTCGGCTCTTACCCGGCGACGGCTTCGGTAGCTGCCGGTGCGGCCATTTCTACGACCAACGGCGTTTACCTGTCGGTCGTGCCGACTCCGCCGACCCCGTTTGATTTCACGACCGGCAACTGCGTGGGTCAGCCCGAGTACACCTATACCGCCGACGGCTTAGCCCCTTATTCCACTTACCACATCAACTACTGCCTGGGCGCCCAGACCGGCGGCGTGAGTTCCGGTCTTAAGACCGCCACTCCGGCCGGTATCCAGTAAACCTCGGTTAGCAAAAATTTATCACAAGAAAAGTCCGTCGCACGGCCAGTGTCGGCGGGTTTTTTTGCTTGTTTGGCTTTTATGTTATACTGGCAATATGGAAATTTTTACTTTCGGCGACACTTTCAAGGATAAGTCGGCTTGGGATGGTTTCGTCAAAAATGCCGGTGACCCGACTGGCGTCGTTCAAGGAGCAACCCCGCCGCCGGGCGGGGAGTATCTGCAGTCCTGGGAATGGGCCGAGATTTGGCGTGCCGGCGGCCAGGCCGTCAAGCGCTTTGGCTTGCGCGATAAAGGTAAAATCGTGGCAGCCGCGGCCGTTATCAAAGCGTCTCTACCCCTAGGGCAGCACTATTGGTATGCGCCGCGCGGACCGGTTTTTAGCCCAGACCTGCCAACTGACGCCAAACACTTGGCCAGCTATGTGGATGTCCTGAGCCGGGAATTGCGACGGCAGGATCCGCGGGCGATTTTTTGGCGCCTGGAGCCGGCTATCTATAGAACCGCGGGAGAAGTTTTGCCCTGGCTCAGGACCGTCGACCGGCAGCCGGCGCAAACTTTATTTTTAGATTTGTCGCCGAGCGAAGCCGAGCTGCTTGCCGCCATGGGACAGAAGACCCGCTACAATATCCGGCTCGCTGAAAAGAAAAACGTACGGATAAAATCTGGTCAAGCAACCGATTTTCCGGAGTTCTGGCGGCTGCTGCGATTGACCGGGGAACGGGACGGTTTCCGCACCCATACCCAGGAACATTACCGGCGCTTGTTAACGGCCGCGAACGGATTTATCAGGCTCCGCCTGGCCGAATATGAAGGCCGGATTATCGCCGCCGGACTATTCTGTTTCTGGGGCGGCCGGGCGACCTATTTGCACGGCGCCTCCGACAATGAGTACCGCAATGTGATGGCGCCGTATCTCCTGCAGTGGTCGGTCATTAAGGAAGCCAAGCAGTCGGGCGTCCGATGTTATGATTTTTACGGGCTTGATGAGCGGCGCTTCCCGGGCGTGACCCGGTTCAAACTCGGTTTCGGCGGCGAACGTTTCAATTACCCCGGCACTTATGACCTGGTTTTCCGTCCGTCGACCTATCGGCTTTATGACCGGTTGCGGCGGCTGAAGCGGTCGATGTAAATAAAAATCTCCCCGGCGGGGAGATTTTATAGATTCCGTTGCGGTCTTGAAGTATTTAGAATCAACTCTGACATTGCTATAATTATATCATCACTCATGCTAGAGATCAATAACACGACGCGGCAAAAAATCAATCCGGCGGCCACTGAAAAATTGGTCGATCGTTTTTTGCGCGCCTATAAGCAATCTGGAGCAGAGGTTTCTCTGGCTATTGTCGGTGATGCCCGGATGAAGAGCCTGAACCGGACTTATCGGGGCATTGATAAGACGACCGATGTTTTGTCTTTTAGCCCGGACAAGCCCGGAACGGACCGAGGCGGACGCCGAGCCAGGCAGTATCTGGGCGAAATCGTCATCAATATCCAGGAAGCGCGCCGGATAGGGAAATATCGTCAAATGTTAGCCGAATTAAATTTAAACATTAAAGGTCGGAAATTAAAAGATTATCTGTTTTATTTCTTGCTCGTCCACGGTCTGCTGCATTTAATCGGCTACGACGATACGACAGATCATGCCCGGCGCAAAATGTTGCGCCTGGGCCGGGAATTTCTGGAAAAATATCAAAAATTCTGAAACGCTGGCAGCGAAGATGCCGGCTGCCTGCCGACGCCGCCCCTAGAGGCGGTTTTTTAATTCCAAAAAATCCGGAAAAATGCTATGATTAAAGCATTAAAGACTGATAATGATTATCCGGCCTAAAATTAGAATTATCATCCTCATGGCGGTAGCGATACCGGTTTTTTTCGCGGCTAAAACCGCCGCCGCGGTTTCCTATATCCACGGCGCGGCCTGGTGGAGCGGCCAGTCGCAATATCTGGCGATGGACTGCATCGATGATGTTTCCGGCGACCGCTTTGACGTTCCCGGCAATCTGACCACGCCGCCGGGTTTCGCGTTCTATTCCGTCCCTTGCACGAATATCGTCCACCACGTCTCCATAGACGATAACGGCAATTTCGCCGGCGAGGCCTGGAATTATACCAAGGGCCTGATCACCTTTGCTGCGACGACCACACCGCCGGATAATTATGCCTTCAGCGCCAATTGTCCGGGCACTTGCAACGGCAGCAACAGCTGTTCGGCTTGCTATAACGAAAGCACCCAGCGGGTCTACGGCTGGGCGCGGGTCTTAAGCGACGGCACCTGGATCAGGCTGGACAGCGCGCCGACCGCGACCCGGACGCCGGTCGCTATCCAGTCCTGGGATCTCAGCAGCCCGGTCCTGCCCGGGCATGGCATCCAGCCCGGCGATTTTGTCGGTTACGCCACTACGACCGATGACGTTATTAGCTTCAACTGCGAAAGCGAATGGAACGGGCTGAGCGTCGGCAATTGCGCTACACGCAACTATAAGGCCTATGTCAGCAACTTGGAAATCGGCCATTTGTCGGCGCCGAATTGGAGCTATAGCGAAGCCTGCGATTTCGGCGCGCGGAAAGTCGTCCTGAAATGGCTGCTCGGCAGCGGCACGCAGACTGCCTATCGGATCATCATCAATACCGTTAACGCCACTTCCAGCCCGGTTTTTGACAGCGGCAAGCAGGTTGCGGCCGATGCCCGGCAGCTGACCTGCCCCAGCGCGCTCTGCGTGAACGCCCTGGATTCGTTGATTTGGACGCCGGCTTATGGCACCAATTACTATTGGTGGATCCAACTTTGGGACGGCGATGACCAGCCGACGACCTGGTATCAATTCGGTACGCTGGACGGCCATAATGGCAACCTTGACGAGTCGACCGACGGGAATCCGGACGGCAACAACAAGACCTTCACGACTTACGCCCATGAATTCCCGAATCCTTTCTTTACCTGGGAGCCGACGGATATCCTGGTCGGGACGACCACTAATTTTACCAGCAACTACTACAGCGGCACGCCGCTGCCGCGCAGCTGCTACGGCAACTGCACTTACCTCTGGACGACGAGCGATCCGCAGGATACTATTGATAGCCCCTATGGCGCCACGACTTCCATCAAATTCTTCCATAAGTCGACCAATACCGTAGTCACTTTGCGCGTTACAGACGCCAATAATTACTATTGCAGCACTTCCACTTCCTTGACCATCAATTACGGCCTGCCGATCTGGCGTGAAGTCAAGGCGGAAGAATATTAAACCGAATGTTATGAAGGATAAGCGGCGACAACCAGGATTCACGCTGATCGAGATGATCGTCAGCATCAGCATCATCGTTATCATCACGGTTTTGTTCATCGTCAACTACCATTCGACGGACAAGCGGACCGACCTGGCCATGGCCGCCCAGAACCTGGTCGCCGATTTGCATCTAGCCCAGAATAATACCCTGGGATTGGTGAAATATAACGGCGATATCGGCGGCGTGCCGCCCGGCGGCTGGGGTATCAGCCTGGATACGGCCAGCACCAGCTATGTCATGTTCGCCGACTTGGACCAGCCGGCCTCGCCCGGCCACCCCAGCCCGGGCTACTTGAAATACGATCAGTCCTCGGAAGGGAATGTCCGTTACGGCGCCCGGGTGACACCGCTGCCGCCGCAAATAGAGATCGCCGAACTCCGGACCGGCACCGGCGTGCTCAATAACCGCGTTAACGTCAGCTTCCTGCCGCCCGACCCGCAGACCAATATCTACCGGGTGGATGCGGCGAGTACTTCGACGGTCCTGGAAATCAAGTTGCAGGAAAAACAGAACAATACTACTAAGACCGTCCGGGTGAATTTTTTGGGCTTGATCGAAGTCATTGATTAGCCATATGAAAAAAGGATTCTCGCTCGTGGAAATAATCACCATTCTCTTCATCGTTTCGCTGGCTCTAGTCGGCATATTGTCTTTGCTTATCCAGAACATCCAGAGCCAGAGCTACAACAAGAACAACCTAATCGCCTACCAATTGGCCCAGGAGGGCGTCGAGCTGATCCGTAAAGTCCGGGATTCTAATTGGCGGGGGGCTAAGCAGCCCTTGAACCAGGTTTTTCAAAACGGGCAATTTTATATGGATTATCAGGATGCGTCTCCTCAGCCCTATAGCGGCTACGCGCCGGAATTGTCTTTGAAACAGGATAGTAACGGCTTTTATTTCCATGACACGGCTAGCGCGGCGCCAGACAGCGGCTTCCGACGCTTAATCGTTTTACAGAATGTCAGCGCCACCTCAATCCGGGTGATTTCCCGGGTTACCTGGACTGATCATCAACGTAATTATGCCTATGATTTGGAAACGATGCTCTATGACTGGCGCTAGACCGGGCGGCGGCCGCTTCGGAAACTGCCGCGCGGCCGGTTTTTCCTTGATGGAAGTCGTGATGTCGGTGACCATCTTCGTCGTCATCATCCTGTCGGCTACAGGTATTTTCAAGCTGGTCATTGACAGCCAGCGGAGCGCGCTCGCGGCGCAGAATGTCCAGGAGAGCCTGAAATATTTCTTCGAAGTGGTGGATAAGGAAATCCGCATGGCCCAGATCAATAAAGGGGTCTGTCCGGGCATCCCGAATAACCGGGTATATACGGTCACGACCGGTTCGCTCGGCGACAGCTTGTCTTTCCGGAACTATTATAACCAATGCGTGACTTATTCCCTGGTAGCCGATGGCACTAACCAGCGCTTCCAGGTCAGCCGCAACGGCATCGCCGATTTTATCTCGCCGAAGAAAATCAAAATAGATACTCTGCACTTCATCCTTAACGATCTGGGCGCGGTTCAGCCCATGGTTACCTTGAATCTACGGGCGCATGCCTTGGACCAGGAGAAGTTCCAGTCGGATATGGTTATTCAGACCAGCCTGACCTCGCGGTATTATAAGGAATAATATGATGAATAAATTGGCTATTATCAAAAGAAAAAAAGGCAGCGCCCTGATCTTAACCATGTTCATCATGTCCGGCATGCTGATTGTCGCGATGGGCGGTGCCTACGTAGTCTGGCTGGGCATCAAGGCCGGCGGCATCCAGGCCCAGTCGACCAAGGCTTATTACGCGGCCGAAGCCGGTGCCGAACGGTTGCTCTACGAATTAAACTATGGCTCCTATGTCTATGGTGCTCCGTCCCTAGCGAGCATCTTTAGCGATACCCTGAACTCCGGCGCCGTCTATGACGATTATTTCATCTCGGCCCCGCCCCTAGTCTTCCAGGCTATCGGCGACTATCAGAGCACGAAACGGAGCGTGGAAATCCGCTTCGGAGATTGACCGATGATTAGCGGTTTTTTGCCCTTATTTTTCCTTGGCAAACTACTCGGGAAATGGTATAATTTGGATATGGAAAAATTTGCTAAAAATCGGCCATATTTGTTTTGGTCGACCACTAATTACCGGTCATTGTCACCGGCAGTGATTTTAGAAAATACCCTAAATTACGGAGATTTTTCAGATGTGCAGGAGTTGATGAGAGGGTTAGGGAAAAATCGGGCCGCTCTTATTTTTCGGCAACAACTGAAGAGCAAAAGGCATAATTATCAGCCGGCCGTAGCTAATTACTTTAAACTCTATTTCCGGAAATATGCACCTTGATATCTTGGCTGCCAAACAACAACGCCTGTTGCCCTGGCTGAAAGAATTCCGGCCAGATTTCGGTTTGGTCGGCGGCACGGCCTTGGCTTTGCAAATCGGCCACCGCCAGTCGATAGATTTTGATCTGTTCACTTGCCAAGAATTCGATAACTTAACTCTGCAACGCCGAATCTTCAAAAAAGAAAAAATCAGCAAAATTTTGGTTGACCAGCAAGGCGAGCTAACCGTTGTAGTCAAGGGCGTTAAAATCACTTTTTTATATTATCCTTTCAAGATCAGCTTTGCCGTGCCTTTGGCGAGCACTATCAAGATGGCGGACATCCTGACCATCGCGGCTCTTAAAGCTTACGCCTTAGGGCGCCGGGCCAAGTGGAAAGACTATGTGGATCTATACGTGATTTTAAAAGATTTTTACACTCTACCGGAAATAGTTAAAAAAGCCGAACAAATTTTTAAAAATAATTTTAACGAAAAAATCCTGCGAGCCCAGTTGGCTTATTTTAAAGATTTGGATTATTCGGAAAAAGTCATTTATCAGCCTGGATACAAGATGGCCGACGCCAGCATCAAGAAATTTTTAACAGCCGTTAGTTTATCATAGGCTAATTGTTTTAATGCCCCGATTCTATAGTCGGAAAACCGGAATATTACTTTTTGCTTTATTATTAAGCGGCGGTTTTTTGTTATTCTCTAACGCTAAAAACGCCCAAGCCTATCATGCCACTTCCAGCTATAATAAAACTTTTAACGATACCCTGACTTCCCAGAATTGGAACGACCTGTTCAGCGATTTTGTAAATACCTGGTTGCCGGTTTCTTTGAACGGCCCGGTCGGCATCGCCACGGGAGCGCCGGCCGCCGGACTGAGCGTCAACGGGCCGGTTAACGCGACCAACCTGTTTACAGGCGGATTGTTCACGACCGGCAACGTCGGCGTCGGGACGACCAATCCCGGCTCCAACCTGCATATCGTCGGCAGCTTGGACGCTTCCGGCACGGTAAACGGCACCGGCCTCTGCATCGCCGGCGTTTGCAAGACCGACTGGAGCGGCGTCGGCGCGACCAGCGGCTGGACGATAAACGGCACGACGGTCTATAAGACGGATACGAACGGGAATGTGGGAGTGGGGACAACCAACCCCGCAGCGACTCTTAATTTAGAAAGATCAAACGCCGCAGGAGCGCCATCCTTAAGACTTTCATTGTCGGACAGTCCGGCGTCATATAGAGTAGATCTGAAGGCGCAGTATGACGATGTCACATCACTTGCCTTGCAGCAATCAGGACAGAACATACTGACGGCCGGCCGATCTCCGTCGAAGACTGCCCTTTATACCTTTAATGGCGGAGGAACTTCAAACGAAAGGATTACAATCCTCGGCAGTTCAGGCAACGTCGGCATCGGGACGACTAACCCCGTCCAAAAGCTAGCCATAGCCAATGGGCGCTTGTTAGTGGATAATTATAATACTTATTCCGAGGGTTCCATACAGAATAATTTAGCGGAATTTACTTTGCGTACAACGAACGGGCCCAATTATTCATCGGTTTATTCTTATCAGACCATTGATTCTAGTAATGGCGGGAGCAATAACGCGCAGGCTAATTGGTTATTAGCTGTAAATAATGCGACGGCCGGCGACTACCAACTAGGAGGGCTTAGCTTGTACCCCGCTAACTATTGGACCGCGTCCAAGCGTGGTTTGTATGTATATTCCACCAACGTTCCGATTAAGTTCGCCACCGGCATTGGAGCGCAAAGTTCCAAGCTTTATGGCGCTGATGACGCCAATGTCAAGATGACCATAGATAATAACGGCCGAGTCGGAATCGGAACGACGAACCCCGGCAACCAGCTGACGGTAAACGGCCGAGGCGGTTTCAATAACGACCAAGTCACTATCGGCGGCACTTCCGGCTTAGCGGCGGAAAGAATATATCTAAATTACGATGGCGCCAATACCTTAGGGAGACTTAATGCCATCAGCGGAGTAGGTCTGAGTTTTGGCAGCAACGGAGCGAATGATCGTCTGGTTATTACCTCTGGCGGCAACATCGGCATCGGGACTACTGCCCCCGGCTCCAATCTCGACGTCGTCGGCAGCATCAACGCTTCCGGCACGGTGAACGGCACCGGTCTCTGCATCGGCGGCGACTGCAAAGTCAGCTGGCCAGCCATCATTGCCGCCGGAGGAGGGAATCTTTGGAGCGGCACGACGACCGGAGCGATTTGGAATGCGAATTCCGGGGATGTCGGGATCGGGACGACGGCGCCGGGGGCGAGAATAGAAATAAAGGGAAGTGGTAATACGTTTGCTACTACAAATTTTAGGTTAGCTAATTCAGATAATACAACAATATTCACAGTCCAAGATCATTCCGTGGGTAAGTTTACGGGGCAATTTCAGATTTTAGGTGGAACCGGGACAAACCAATTATATGTTCAGGATGGGGGGGCATATATTGCCGGCAACGTCGGCATCGGAACCAGCACGCCGACACAACAGCTGGCAGTCGGCGGAAATGGCAATATCTGGTTAGCTGGCAGCAACCCGGGTATATTCTTGATGGATACTCCCAGCGCGGACGGGTATGGTTATAGGATTTATAACGATGGCGATTCTATTGTAGGCAACTTAGTGACTAATGCCGGCGCCGGGGCGACTCAGATATTTGATTTTAAATACGGCAATCCGTCAGTGTATTCATTCACCGGCAATACCGTCAGATTTGGCATCGGCACTTCTACGCCGACGGCCAATCTGGAAATCTACCAATATTCCAGCGACGCTGATTTGCTGAAGCTCTCCTCGGCAGGAGGTTCCAGTGGAGACTTGTTAACCGTAAGAAACAGTGGCAACGTCGGTATCATGAAATCCAGCCCCGGCGCCAACTTAGACGTCGTCGGCAGCATCAACGCCTCCGGCACGGTAAACGGCACCGGCCTCTGTATTGGCGGTGACTGCCGTACTTCCTGGGCAGCGGCCGGCGCCTATTGGACCGGCTATGGCAGCGATATAGCCAGCAATAACTCCGGTAATGTCGGTGTAGGGACGACAGCCCCTTCCCAGAAGCTTCATGTCGCAGGCGGAGCCTATATAACGCAAAGAACCGGGATTGGCGTTACCCCTGGCGGCCACGGGTCCATCTTATCTGCTCAACTTGATGGGAGCAACGGGCAGAGAGGTGTAGTGGTTTTCAATAATACAGGCGATACGGACAATGACCAGCAGTTGTTCGCAGGCCTTAATCATTCCGGCAATTTCACATCTTGGATAAACGGCGCGGGCTCAGCTTACTTCGGCGGCAACGTCGGGATCGGGACAACCGCTCCTAGTAACAGGTTGCATACGGTTGGTTTTGGATCATATCCAGGTAACTTATCTGAAATTCCGCAGTACTCTCATATAAGGTTTCAACCGCGAAGCGATCAGAACGGCTCTCTTTTTATAGCTGGCAATAGCGATTCATCAACCCTTATTATTCAAGGCGCTTTAGACGGAACTACCGCTAGGGCAATTTCATTGAATCCGTACGGCGGCAATGTCGGTGTGGGAGTGATGACTCCGGCGGCTAAGTTACAGGTTGCTGGCGGGCAATTGTATCTAAGCGGGAAGGGGAGTGCCACGGGACTGACTTTTACTAACCACTCTATTTATCAGGATGCCAATAATATTTTGATCCTTGATTCTTCCGGAAATCAGAATATGGCTTTTATGCCAGGAACGGGTAATATCGGCATCGCCAAGACAAATCCCAGCTCCAACCTGGATGTCGTCGGCAGCATAAACGCTTCCGGCACCGTGAACGGCACCGGCCTCTGCATCGGCGGGGACTGTAAAGTTTCTTGGCCGGCCATCATCGCCGCCGGCGGAGGGAACCTCTGGAGCGGCACGACGACCGGGGCGATCTGGAATGCGAATTCCGGGGATGTCGGGATCGGGACGACGGCGCCGGGGGCGAGAATAGAAATAAAGGGAAGTGGTAATACGTTTGCTACTACAAATTTTAGGTTAGCTAATTCAGATAATACAACAATATTCACAGTCCAAGATCATTCCGTGGGTAAGTTTACGGGGCAATTTCAGATTTTAGGTGGAACCGGGACAAACCAATTATATGTTCAGGATGGGGGGGCATATATTGCCGGCAACGTCGGCATCGGAACCAGCACGCCGACACAACAGCTGGCAGTCGGCGGAAATGGCAATATCTGGTTAGCTGGCAGCAACCCGGGTATATTCTTGATGGATACTCCCAGCGCGGACGGGTATGGTTATAGGATTTATAACGATGGCGATTCTATTGTAGGCAACTTAGTGACTAATGCCGGCGCCGGGGCGACTCAGATATTTGATTTTAAATACGGCAATCCGTCAGTGTATTCATTCACCGGCAATACCGTCAGATTTGGCATCGGCACTTCTACGCCGACGGCCAATCTGGAAATCTACCAATATTCCAGCGACGCTGATTTGCTGAAGCTCTCCTCGGCAGGAGGTTCCAGTGGAGACTTGTTAACCGTAAGAAACAGTGGCAACGTCGGTATCATGAAATCCAGCCCCGGCGCCAACTTAGACGTCGTCGGCAGCATCAACGCCTCCGGCACGGTAAACGGCACCGGCCTCTGTATTGGCGGTGACTGCCGTACTTCCTGGGCAGCGGCCGGCGCCTATTGGACCGGCTATGGCAGCGATATAGCCAGCAATAACTCCGGTAATGTCGGTGTAGGGACGACAGCCCCTTCCCAGAAGCTTCATGTCGCAGGCGGAGCCTATATAACGCAAAGAACCGGGATTGGCGTTACCCCTGGCGGCCACGGGTCCATCTTATCTGCTCAACTTGATGGGAGCAACGGGCAGAGAGGTGTAGTGGTTTTCAATAATACAGGCGATACGGACAATGACCAGCAGTTGTTCGCAGGCCTTAATCATTCCGGCAATTTCACATCTTGGATAAACGGCGCGGGCTCAGCTTACTTCGGCGGCAACGTCGGGATCGGGACAACCGCTCCTAGTAACAGGTTGCATACGGTTGGTTTTGGATCATATCCAGGTAACTTATCTGAAATTCCGCAGTACTCTCATATAAGGTTTCAACCGCGAAGCGATCAGAACGGCTCTCTTTTTATAGCTGGCAATAGCGATTCATCAACCCTTATTATTCAAGGCGCTTTAGACGGAACTACCGCTAGGGCAATTTCATTGAATCCGTACGGCGGCAATGTCGGTGTGGGAGTGATGACTCCGGCGGCTAAGTTACAGGTTGCTGGCGGGCAATTGTATCTAAGCGGGAAGGGGAGTGCCACGGGACTGACTTTTACTAACCACTCTATTTATCAGGATGCCAATAATATTTTGATCCTTGATTCTTCCGGAAATCAGAATATGGCTTTTATGCCAGGAACGGGTAATATCGGCATCGCCAAGACAAATCCCAGCTCCAACCTGGATGTCGTCGGCAGCATAAACGCTTCCGGCACCGTGAACGGCACCGGCCTCTGCATCGGCGGGGACTGTAAAGTTTCTTGGCCGGCCATCATCGCCGCCGGCGGAGGGAACCTCTGGAGCGGCACGACGACCGGGGCGATCTGGAATGCGAATTCTGGCAATGTGGGGATTGGGACGACAAACCCTCTTTCTAAATTTGAAATTTATGGTGGAAATCTAAATATACGTAATAATGATAATGGAATAAATGTATTAGGTTTAGGTCTAGCCACATCAGATAGCGGCGCACCTGGTGGTGCATATGGTACCTCTTTTATTGTTGGTAACTCTAGCACTGGTTCAGGCCATCCTTCTTCACTTGCGTTCTATACAGAATCTAGTGGTGCTGTTGGTGAACGAGTACGTATTGATTCCATAGGCAACGTCGGGATCGGGACCACTAGCCCGGCTGGAAAGCTGGAAGTGAGTGGGACGGCAATAATAAATAACACCCTGACATTAAATGGCGCTGGTTCGGCAATAGAACAAATTTGGAAGGGGGGCACCTGGTATCACATAAAAGCAAATGCGAGCAATTTGTTTAATATATTTGAAGATAACTATGAAACTACAAGGAATATTGCTTTAGTGGCCGGAAATGTCGGGGTGGGGACGACAGCGCCTTCTTCAAAGCTGCAGGTTGGCGCAACGACAGGAAGCAACTTTATTACCTTAGCTGGCGGCGTCACCGGAGCAAGCTATGGTATTGATTGGTCATTTAATAACCCGGGCGTAAATAAGTATGCCCAAGTTATGTTCTCTTATGATGATAGGTCCACAAAGGGGCTCCAATTCAATATCAATAATGGATATCAGATGTCGTTTAACAGGATCGATACCGTTGGTACATTCCAAGCTAATTTAATGACAATACTATCGGCCGGCAACGTCGGCATCGCCAAGACTAATCCCGGCACTACACTGGATGTTACTGGCGGTATTAACGCTTCCGGCACGGTGAACGGTACGGGTCTCTGCATCGGCGGGGACTGTAAAGTTTCCTGGCCCTCCATCGTTTCGGCCGGCGGCGGCAATCTCTGGAGCGGCACGACGACCAGTGCGATTTGGAACGCTAATATCGGCTATAATGTCGGTATCGGGACGACTAATCCGCAGGCCACCCTGCAAGTGGCTGGCGGTCTGTCATTGAACCGGACGACGGTAGCGGACGCTGACTATACGACCCAGTCTACGGATTACATCATCGGTTATACTACGCTCACCACAAATCGGACAGTTACCCTGCCTAATGCTTTATGCACGCCGGGCCGTTTCTTCGTGGTCTTGGATGAAAGCGGCAGCGCTTCGGCCAGCAAGAAGATCATCATTGATCCGGAAGGCGCGACGACCATCGTCGGCCAACCTACTTTTACGCTCTCCGGCGCCTACAATTCTGTCTACGTTTTCTGTGGCAGTTCGGCTTGGTATGTGTTATAATATAATAACAAGAGAGCGGAGGAAAACTCCGCTGCGGTTAGATATATTATGAAGTTTAGAATAAAAAATCTCGGGAAGATTTTTACCCTGGTCTTTTTGGTTATCCTGGGGGTTTTTTATTTCTCGGCCATCGCCCGCGCCGCTTTTATCACCTCCGGCGGTTCGCAGTGGACTGACGTTTCGGGCGGCATATATTATACCGGCAATATCGGGGTCGGAACGTCAACGCCAACCGGGCCGCTAGATGTTATGACTAGCGGTGCGGATGGTGGATTTAGAGTAAGGTATAATGGTAATGGAGCCGAATGGTTTAGTGTTGGCAATGGTGGTACCGGAGTTGTCAGATTTGGTGCTGCCGGAGGATATACTGATGTAGGCGGTGCCGGAAACTTAGGCGGTCGTATGAACATTAGCTCTCTTAATACTGGTGGCTCCGTTCCGCTAGTTTTAACTGGAGTAACCAGCCAGACGGCTAATTTATTTGAAATTAATGATATTGGCGATCAATCAGGAAACAAGTTTGTCGTCCAATTTGGCGGGAATGTCGGTGTTGCTAAGACCAACCCCGGAACCACTTTAGATATCGTCGGCGGCCTGAACGCCTCCGGCACCGTAAACGGTACCGGGCTCTGCATTAGCAGCGACTGCCGTACTTCCTGGGCGGCGGCGGGAGCGTATTGGACGGGGAACGGGAGTAATATTTATAGCAATAATTCCGGGAATGTGGGAATCGGGACGACGACACCAAATTATAAATTATATGTAAATGGGATAACATACATTTCAGGAGATGTTTTAGGGGGTGGTTTTGTTACGGATAATGGTTTCTATGCAATGAATACTAAATATGGGTGGAGCGATTATTATAGTATCTATGCAAAGACTGGTATAAATGCTCAATTAAATAATACGACCCAAGGGCCATTTAATATTTGGTCATCACAATTGAATGTCCATTCGGGTTTGTATGTCTCGGGCAACGTCGGCATCGCCAAGACTAACCCCGGCACGACCCTGGATATCGTCGGCGGTATCAACGCTTCCGGCACCGTCAATGGCACCGGCCTCTGTATCGGCGGAGACTGTAAGACTACCTGGCCGACCATAGTTCAGGCCGGTCTGCCTTCCGGCACGGCCGGACAGACCCTCTATAGTGACGGGACTCAATGGTTAACCAGTTCCGCGTTGATTAATAACGGCACGAATATCGGGATCGGGACGACGAATCCTGTTGAAAAATTATCCGTAAGCGGAAATATGTATATTACAGGAACGAGTTCATTGATAGGAAAAGTTGGAATTGGGACCAACTCTCCTGACCCAGTTAGAAAATTAACCATAAAAGCTGGAAGAGATGCACAAAATTATGGCGGATCTATAGCTTTTTATAATGATAATTATTCTTCCGGAAGAAATTTTTATATTGGTAATGTGTATGATGGAGTAAATGCAATGCGTTTTCAAGTTGGGCGGTATGATAATTCTACATATAATGACTTTTTTTCTATTACAGAATCTGGCAATGTCGGGATAGGGACGACGGCGCCCGTGGGCGCGCTAGACACAGTTTTAGGATCAGGAACATGGAGTAAATATACTGAGATAGTATTAGCTCAAGAAAGTGATAACCCCTCCGTTAGAATGTATCGACCAGCCGGATCTGGGACATTAAGAACGCCCTGGTGGATTTCAATTGAAAATAGTGCTTTACAATTTAAGACTGGCAGTAATGCTGAATTAGGCAACGAAAGCGTTGCTTCAAAGTTAACAATATTGAATGGTGGCAATGTCGGCATCGCGAAGACCAACCCCGGCACGACCCTGGATATTACCGGCGGCGTCAGCGCCTCCGGCACCGTAAACGGCACCGGCCTCTGCATTGCCGGCGACTGCCGCACTTCCTGGGCGGCAGCGGGGGCTTATTGGACGGGGAACGGTAACAACGTATATAGCAATAATTCCGGCAATGTCGGGATCGGGACGACCAACCCGGTCGGCAAGCTTGATGTCCGGCCGGCTGGCAATAACGGCAATGGTAAAATTTATGTCGGCGGCGATAATACTTATCCGCGCCTGTATATGGGCGGCGATAGTACCACCGTGGCCGGCGTATTCAACCGGACGCAGGGTAGCGCTACTATGTATTTCGGAGAATTTTCAGATACGGGCGGCTTTGAGATGCGCGGCACCGGCAACTATAATTTCGGCGCCGACCGCCTGTTCCTGTCATCCGGCGGCAATACCGGTATCGGCACGACCAATCCCTTATCCAAGCTGGACGTCTATAATGGCAATATCGGCGTCTCTAATAATGTCGCCTCCGGCGGCAATGCGAGCGGCCTCATTTTCTATCACACCGCCGGCTTGGGCAGCAATTGGTACTCCGGCCTGGTTCCTTATGTGACCAGCAGCTATGATCGGGTCGGTTTGAAATTCTTGACCGCGAATTCGGGGGCGGCCACGGAAAAAATGGTCATTGCTCCGGATGGTAATGTGGGAATCGGGACGACGAATCCGCTTACTAAATTGCATATTTCCAGTGGAGATTTTTCGATTAATCGCGCCAGCACATCTACTTTTGCTAATTTAGGTTGGCAAACGGCGGGGGCGGCTAAATGGTGGTTAGGATTAAGAAACGACGGAACTGATCAATTATACCTATATGATCAGGCTGCCGGACAAGCTAGGGTTACGTTCAGTCAAAATGGCAACGTCGGAATTGGGACGACGAATCCAACACAGGCTAGATTGGTGAGCGCTGGAACTGCATCAGTCGGGCCGTATGTTGGATTGAATGATAATAACGTCAAGATATTTGAGATAACTTATGGCGCGGGCCGCGATGGAGTATTAAAACTTTTTAAAAATGATACGACATTAAATGTCTTATTAAATTCCAATGGAAATAGTTATGTAAACTCTGGCAACGTCGGCATCGCCAAGACCGATCCCGGCACCACCCTAGATATTGTCGGCGGTTTGAGCGCCTCCGGCACGGTGAACGGCACCGGTCTCTGTATTGCTGGCGATTGTAAAACCAGTTGGGAGGCGGTCGGCGGCGGCGGCTGGTTGCTGAATGGCATCGACACCTATAAGGCTGATACGAGTGGGAATGTCGGGATTGGGACGACAAATCCTAATAATAAGCTAGAAGTAAACGGACAGATAGCTCAAAATGCTGCTAGTGGCGGCACTATTACTAGTTTTTCTTCTGATACACTTTTAAGAATGTGGGCCGATACTGGAAATAATTGGGGGGCAATTGAAGTAACTAATGCCGCTAATAACACAAAAAAGAATTTGGTATTAAATCCTTGGGGCGGCAACGTCGGGATTGGGACGACGAATCCGGGAGGTGCGAAGTTATTTGTAAATGATGGGATAACTCATCTCGGAGGGTATACGGGAAGTGACATATTACAGATTCAACCGGGAGATGATAATAATCCGAGTTATGCGGCTATAGTGGTTGGAAATTCGACTTGGACAGGGTGGCCATTTGTTGTGAGGAAAAACGGAGACATCGGTGGTAATACAATATATTTATCAGGAAGTAGCAATAACTATTTTGCCGGCAACGTCGGGATTGGGACAACGAATCCGGGGGCAACTTTAGATGTAAATACATCAAACGCAATGCCATTTAGAATTAGAAGATCAGGAGCTCTAGGTGGTGGATGGATGGGTGCAAATAATGTGATGAGCGGATCAGTCTCGGATTTACTAATTGTACCTGAAAATGATGGAGTAGGCGCTGGCGGCATCGCTTTTTATTCAACAGCTGGAGCTACTGAAGCATTTGCTATGGGAATCAATTCTTCTGGCAACGTCGGGGTGGGGATGACAAATCCGACCGATCGGCTCCAAGTTGGTGGCACAGCAGATAATAAATTAAGTCTTAGTGATTTAAGATCCGGCAGAGCGATCGCAGTCGGGCAGAAGAATCAGATATCTTTCTACAACTACGCCGGCAGTGGCCCCCCTATTTCTACTACGACTATAGGGTCAATAGTGGAATTTACGCCCTCAGGAGTGGGCGGAAATACTGGTATATTTTTCGGAACTACTGATTATAGCCTTGGTTATGGTGAAAGGATGAGGATTTCGTCTAGTGGCAATATCGGCATCATGAAGACCAACCCCGGCACTACCCTTGATGTCGTCGGCGGCATTACCGCCTCCGGCACGATTAACGGCACCAGCCTCTGTATCGCCGGCGATTGTAAAGCTAACTGGGCGGCGGTCGGCGGCGGCGGCTGGAGCTTGAATGGCATTAATACCTATAAGACGGATACGACCGGCAACGTCGGCATCGGTACGACCGATCCCGGCGCTTATAAGTTGAATGTTGGCGGCGATATTTATGCTGCCGGCGCCTTGACGGTGACCGGCTCCATTACGGCTTCCGGCGGCAATAGCGGCAATTGGAATACGGCCTATTCGGAAAGGGCGCAATGGGACGGCGGTTCGACTAATTTGGTGGCGGCCACCGGTCGCACCTCTTTAGGCCTCGGTTCTTTAGCGACGCTCAATTCCATTAATAACTCCAACTGGTCCGGCACGCAGTTATCGGTCGCTAACGGCGGCACTGGCACGACCACTCTGACCGGCATCCTGAAAGGGAACGGTACCTCCAACTTTACGGCGCTGACCGGCACCAGCGGTTACGTCACCCGTTGGACTGATAATAATACTATAGGTATCGGCACGCTGTATGATAATTCTACCAACGTCGGCATCGGCAAAACCAATCCCGGCGCGACTCTAGATGTAGTCGGCAGCATCAACTCTTCCGGCACGGTAAACGGCACCGGTTTGTGCATGGCCGGCGACTGCAAGACCAGCTGGGCCAGCGTCACCGGCCCCTGGACAGCGAATGGCACCCATATCTATAATAACAATTCCGGCAATGTCGGCATCGGTGCGACCAATCCGGCCGCTAAATTGGATGTGGCCGGCGTCGTTAATGCCACCGGCGCGTCGTTCACCGGCTCGGTCAACATGAATAATAATAATATTACTAATATTAACAAGATTTATGTTGGCACGATCGACCCGTTGTATAAGATAAAAGGCATCAATTATGCTACCTATGCCGCCTCCGTAGCCGGTGGAGTCAAGGAAGAGTATGTCGGCCGGCTGGCCATTACCCGTAAAGCGTCGGCCAAGGAATATGAAGCAGCGATAGATTTCTCTAAAGCCGCCGAAGGCAGCGACCTCTGGCTCTGGCGCAAGATCGTTGATTTCAATGCCGATAACGTGGAGGTCATCGCCACCCCCTATGGTCGGGCCGCCCAGGTTTATTATATAATAGAAGGAGAGCGGATAATTTTCCGCTCCGATCGGCCGGCCGAGATTTCATACCGTCTGACCGGCAAGCGTTTTGACTGGCGAGAATGGCCGACGGTGTCGGAAGACCAGGCTTTACAGGGCAGAGAAGTGGATTAAGTTTAAAAATTAATAAATTTATATATAATTAAATTTATGGACAACAAACCTATGGACAACAAGCCAGTGGGCGGCGCCAAGAAGATCTGGATCCTCTTGGGGGTGCTGGTAGTCATCGTGATTATCATCATTGTGGCTGCTATGCAGGGGAAAAAGCCCGCCAATCAGGGAACTAGTCAAGAGCCGCAGACGAGCGGCAACGAAGTCGAGACGACCGGTGCCGAGAAGACTCCGGCCGGCGAAGAAGGCACGACGCCGGTGCAGAACCTGGAAGACAATAAAGTCTACAGCCTGGATGACGCCAAGGCTCAGATTCCTGGCGCCAGCCTGGTTACCGCCGGCGAGCAGAAGGTCGTAACATCGGAAGGCAAGGCCGCTCAGAACGATGCTATCCCGAACAGTCCGGCTGCGCCGAAACCGGTTTTGGTCGCCAAAGATCAGCTGCCGGCAGCTGCCGTCAAGCTGGAAGTCGGTAACGGCAAGATTACGCCCGCCTCGTTTACGGTCACTGCCGGCCAAGTCGTGAATCTGGCGGTTTCTTCCGCCGATAATCAGGTCCACGTCTTCATCTTCACCAATTCCGCGGTCGGCGCCATCGCCATGGGCGTCGGACCGGGCGAGACCAAGGCGATTACCTTCAATGCGCCGGCAGCCGGCAGCTATGATTTCCGCTGCGACGTTCCCGGCCATAAGGAAAAGGGCGAAGTCGGCAAGATGATCGTCAAGTAATAGTCGGCCAATCATCAGTTTTCATACTAAGAACGCCCGCCGTCCGGCGGGTGTTTTTAGTTGGAGAATATGCTATAATTAGCTTATCATCCGTTAATCATTCTTAGGCTCGCCGGCATCAGGCCGGCCATCATTATGCCGCATTTTTCTTCCGGGGCGCGTAAACTGTTTTTTATCTTCGTCCTGGTCATCATCTTCGTTATACCCGTTTCTCTGAGCGTGCTGGACTGTGTCCCGCCGGATGCCGCGATTTCTCCGGCTGACACTGTGGCTACTGGCACGCCCGTCGTTACGGTTACTTCTTCGTTGCCCGTTGTTTCGTCTGGCGCCTCTTTATCGCCGGCCGCTGTTCAGCCGGCCAAGCCAGCCGGCGGATCCCCGATTGACTCCCTGGCCGCGGCGCAGCAATTCGGCTCCTTCGCTTATAGCCAGGTTAATTTTCATTTATCAGGCAGTGCTATTCGTTTTGACAACGAGACGCGCGGCCTGTCTTTTTATCCGGATTACGCCATGAGCGGGGCCGGCAGCCAATTGCTCGGCACCGCCGTACAAAAATCCCTACAAGACGCGGCTGCTAACGATTTTAACGGTCCATACGCGGACCGCCGCTGTCTGGGTAATGATTGCCTGGAACAGAAAGACTGGGAATTATTTTATAACGACCGGTATTTGGATTTGCCGCTTAGCAGCAGTTCTTTAACCGCCGTTTCCATCGCCGGCCTGCAGAAAATCTGGCTGGTCGGGTTGACTTTCCGAGCGGGCGAAGGATATCGGGGCCGAGCCTTTCGTTTTGACGGCCGGGAATTTACGGAAATCGTGACGCCGTCGCCGATCACTTCCTTATACCCCGGTCTATTTGGTTTCGGCGGCGAGGACGATGATTTTTTGGTCTTATATAGCGCGGATCAGGGCACGGCTTACCGCATCCGCGGCGGCCGGTTTACCGAAGCGATCAATATCAGTCGCTTCTTCAATATTCGCGGTCCGTTGGCCGCTTTCAAGGCGGAAGCGATCAAGGTGGTAAACGGCAGCGATACCGTCTGGTATATTTATAGCTCCACTTTGTCCCGGCCGCGGCTCTTGAAACTCTGGCAGAACCGGACCGCGGAAATTGTCGGCAGCCTGTCTTTCGATAATTTTCCGGGCAGCCGGGCCAAGGCCGCCCTATTTCGTAAACTGGACGTGAGCACCGGGCAGATCCGGCTGGCTGCCCTGGTCCGGGATTACCGGGGCGGGGAAGATTGGCAGATCTTTAGCGACCGTGGCTTTAAAAATACCAAGCCGGTTTCGCTTGCCACGCCGGCGCTGGGGAAACTGTCCGGCGGCGCCGCTTACCGGATAATTTCTATCGCGAACAGTGCTTTGGATATTGATCCACCCAGCCAGGATAAGGTGAAATGGCTATTTTCAACCGATAATAAAAATTGGCGAACCGTGCCTTTGGGCCGCAACTTGGAGTTTAAGACGGCGACGGCCAACTCCTATTTTTTCCGGCTAGATTTCCCGGCCAGCGGCGATAAGTTCTTTTCCCCTTTTATTAGTGCGATTTTCTTTGATTATTATTTCCAAAAGTGATATAATTAGCTTAGGCTTAAAATAGGTCTAAATTTAGTTAAATTAAATATAACATTTAAAAATAATCTCATTATTATGAGCAAAAAGACTTACCTTTGGCTGGCCGTGGCGGTCATTGTCGTCATCGCGGCCATCTACGTTCTCGTCTCCTTGAATTCTCAAGGTTTGAACGGAGAATACGCCGATCAGGGCCAGGCCCAGACCCTGAATAACAACCTCATTCCGACCGGCAATGAAGCGGCCGCGCTCAAACAGGGTGATGTCATTCCGGGCTATGCCACGGACAGCAATTCCATCGAGCAGGCGCCGATAATCATCACGGCCGAAGCCAAATCTTTCAGCCCGACCGCGGTGACGGCCAAGCTGAATTCCAAGATTACCTTCATCCTGGAGGCGACCGACGACGCGACCCACTCGTTGTCTTTTTCCAGCAAGCAATTCGGCTACATCCAGGACGTCAATTTCTCCAAGGCTAGCGGTCGCAAGTCAATAACCTTCCCGGGCAATATCGCCGGATCTTTTAATTTTTACATCGATCAGGAGAGCAATAAGGGAACCCTGGTGGTTAAATAGCCTAGTTGAGCGTTTAATTTTTAAAATACCCTTATGAATTTTAAAAAACTAAAACTAAGCAAATCCTTGGTGTTTGCTTCAGTTTTTATTGCCGTTGCCGTCGCGGCCGCTTTCTTGTCGCTGCGGCCGGTCGGGCCGCCAGCCTTAGCTGCCAGCGACTGCCGGCTTAACGTGACGGCCAGCGGCAATATTTCCGTCAGTCCGGTTTCCGGCAGTAATTGTACTATTACGGCCGGCACCATCGAAGGCGTTGACAGCGGCGACCTGATTATCCCCGCTAACAAGACGATTACCATCGGCTCGGGCGCCCAACTGGTTATGGATCCGAACCATCCTTTGGATAAGACGGCCCTTGGCACCAAGATCATCATCGAGAAGCCGAGCGCGGCGGGCGGCGCTATCGTCAAGGGCTATATCTGCGCGGTTGACGCCGATAATGACGGCTACGCCGATAAAGTCGGGAGTAACAGTGAGCCGATCTATCAGTATTCAGCTTCGCCAGATTGTCCGGCCAACACAGTTCGCAAAGCAAGCCTAGGCAATAACATTACCCAATTGGACTGCGTCTCCGGCACCGGGCAGAAGTTGAACGCGACCTGCTCGCCCAAGCTCGGCAATTGGGAAGATATAGGCGGCTGCGGCGATTATGCCCCCGGCATCCAGTACCAAAAGATGGATTGGACCCGGACGACTTTGACCGCAGCCAACTGCGGTGGTAATGACTGCGTCCTGTCCGGTACGGACTATGATTATACTACGACTTGCGAATGTAACCCCGGTGCCACTACCACCTATTCTTGCGGTACTGGCAACTGTACCCGTTCCGGCACCAAGACTTGCGGTAGCGACCGCAAATGGGGCGCCGGCAATTGTGTGGCCGGCACACCCGGCACCTGCCAATCTTTGGGCTATGAATGTGGCCAGGATTTAAGCGACGGCTGTGGCAACTATAACCTGAATTGCGGCAATGATAATAGTTCTACCAGTTGTACGGTCGGCGTTGGCGCCTGTCAAAACACCGGTACCAAGTCCCGAACCTGCTCCGGCGGCGTTTGGGGCACTTATGGCGCTTGTTCGGCCACGGCCGGCATCCCGAGCACGGAAATTTGCAACGGCGATGATGATGATTGTGATGGGTCAACTGACGCTATTGACTCCGATTTGCTTCCCCAGACTCAGAGCTGCACGGTCGGCGTTGGCAATTGTGCCCGCACCGGCACTCAAAGTCGGACTTGTTTCAATGGTGCCTGGCCGACTTGGGGCGCTTGTTCCGCCACGCCCGGCACGCCGGACACCTGCAGTTCCTTAGGTTATGTTTGCGGTAGCAGCGTATCGGACGGTTGCGGCGGCACTCTGAATTGCGGTACTGACACTTCTTCGACCAGCTGCACGGTTGGCGAGGGGGATTGCCAACGTACTGGTACTAAGACTAGGTCCTGCTCCGGCGGCGCCTGGGGCGCCTATGGCGCCTGTTCAGCTACGGCCGGGGCACCGACCAAGACTTGTGCGACGGCGGTAGAGGACGGAGCCTTTTGCGGCACTCCGCCAAATGGTTGTGGTGGCACATTAAGTTGCGGTTCCTGTGGTACCGGTTATACATGTTCTAACTATAAATGTGTTTTTGATGGTGCTAACTTCACAACCGGTTATACAGACGTTGATAAAGATGGATATGGCAGCGGCAGCTATGGTATTTGGGCAAATAGTTCTTCCTATAACGTCGTTTCTAACGATTCCGACTGCGATGACAGCAATGCCAGCATCACGCCCGGTTCTTACGCCACCTGTGATTCTAACGGCGACGGAGCGGCTTGCGGCTATAAACACTGTTCGGCCGGTTCCTGGACTTCTTGCCAAGATGACGATTCTGCTACTTATTATCGCGACGCCGATGGTGATGGAGCTGGCGATCCTAGCGTGTCGACCACCGCTTGCCAGTCTAGCTGGGGTCCACCCGTCTGCCATTCAGAGCCGGCGATTTGTCCGAGCACTTGGTGTAATTCTTCCTCTAGCGGATATTATATAACTTGTAGCTGTTTCCAGATAGTTTGTCCGCCGCAAGCGTCACCTGTCAAAGAATTTATTTCTTATGGTGGCTATACCTATGTCCGTACATCCAATGATTGCAATGACTCCAATTCCAACATAACTTCTAGTTCCAGCAGTACTTGCGACTCTAACGGTGATGGCTCATATTGCGGCACCAAAACCTGCAGTAATGGGCTCTGGAGTTCCTGTACCGGAGATCATTCTTTGCAAGCGTATTATTATGACTTTGATTATGATGGACTTGGTAATCCATCTCAAACCATATATGCTTGCACCGATGTTCACATTGGATATCCTAGCTCCACTGATGGTACTGACTGCAATGATAACGACGCAAATATTAAGGCATATGTTTTTAATACCTATTCTTGTTCAGTCGGCACTGGCGCCTGCCAACGCAGTGGAACCTATGACCATTATTGTTTAGGCGGTGTCTGGGGGTCTAATAATTGTAGAGCCACAGCCGGTTCACCAAGTTCGGAAACCTGCAACGGTGTTGACGATGATTGCGACGGCTCAGTTGACGAAGGCTTGAGCCAGAGCACGAGCTGTTCGGCTGGCACCGGCGCTTGTTATCGCACTGGTACTATGAGTAGAACCTGTGCCGGAGACGGTTCTTGGAATCCCTGGGGCGCCTGTTCAGCCACGGCCGGCTCGCCCAGCTCTGAATCTTGCAATGGCGTTGATGACGATTGCGACGGGTCAACGGATGAAGGCTTGAGCCAGAGCACGAGCTGTACGGTCGGCACCGGCTATTGTGCTAATACCGGCACCCAGAGCAGATCCTGCTCCGGCGGTTCCTGGAGTTCCTGGAGTTCCTGTTCGGCTTCGCCACTTTCACCGCCATCTTGTAGCTATTTCGGCTATGTCTGCGGCAGCAGCATGTCAAACGGTTGCGGCGGCACCATGAATTGCGGTTCAAACTCCCAGTCGCAGAGCTGTTCAGTCGGTACTGGCGCCTGTTACCGGACCGGCACCCAGAGCAGATCCTGCTCCGGCGGTTCCTGGGGTTCCTGGGGGTCCTGTTCGGCCACGGCCGGCTCGCCCAGTTCGGAAAGTTGTAATGGCACTGACGATGATTGCGACGGCTCGACCGATGAAGGAACTAATTATAATCAGTCTTGCAATAACGGACAATCCGGCAGCTGTTACCGGACCGGTACTTATTATATGGCCTGTAACAACGGATCATATATCCAGACCACTGGCTGTTCCGCTCCTTATGTCGCGCCCGGCACCTGTTCTTCCTTGGGGTATTCCTGCGGCAGCAGCATGTCCAACGGCTGCGGCGGGACGATAAATTGCGGCGCCAATTCTCGCACCAGATCCTGCACGGTCGGCGGCAGCCCGGGCTATTATTATGACACTTGCTCCGGCGGCAGCTGGTCTAACGGAACGACGTGTTATAAGTCATAAGATAAGAAATTACTGTATAGATAGCAGAAAGCGCTGAAGAGCGCTTTTTGCTTTTATTAGCCTAATATTATATTACAATTTGACAAAAATTAGTAAAAATATTGACAAAAATCAAAATGTGTAGTATAATATAATCAATTAATGAAGTGAAATGGGCACTAGTTAAAGCCCTTTAAAAATTGAATAAAAAACAAAAAACATATATCCGTAAGGAGGATACAATGAAAAAGTTAAATTTAATGTTGTTATGGTTTTTACTTGTTCCGCTGTTCATAAACGGACAAGTAAAGAATCAGATGGGCTATCCTCTGATGAATTTAGAGGTTAGCTCAAGGGAAGCGCCGGTAGAAAACTATTACCAGCAACCCCAGAAATTATACAAGACAACGATTACTTCTGTTGATCACTCGAATTTAGTTACAGTGCGTGATCAGTACCCCGGGAATACTTGTGTCCCATTTTCAGTAACATCCGGTCTGGAGTTTGCTCATAATATGAAGCACGGTAGCAAGCAAGAGCCGCTTTTTTCCCCAAGTTTCATTTATAATTTTATAAATGCTAATAATTTGGGCAGTGGCAAATCCAGCGCATTTGGTTTTCTGCAACGGCAAGGGTGTGCCAAGGAGAGCTTATTTCCTTATATGGCCAATGATTGGAAGACTTTACCTAATTTTCGGGTAATGGAATCCGCTTTGCCATATCGTATTGACAGTTGGAGCTGGTGGTATATGGGCGATACGTTGCCTCGTCCCGATCCAGGTTCTTATCCGATAGCGGTAGCCGGTCCTCTTGGCCTTAATATTGCTAAGCAAGTTTTAGCATCGGGTAACCCAGTGGTTATGGACTGGGGCATCACTGAAGGCTTTAGCGAAAAAATGCACTCAGATAATTGGGTGTATAGCTACGCTAGATTCGGCCAGATGCCATTTATCGGATCGCACTCACTATTAATGGTTGGATATGATGATAATAAAGATACCCCTGACGGTCCTGGGGCCATTCGGTGCCTAAATTCCTGGGGAAACAATTTCGACAACGGATTTGTCTGGGTAAGTTATAAGGCGATTGCCATGCAACAGTATAATGGTAGGTTTTATAGCTTTAAATTAAGGAATAATTACCAACCGAAATTGTTTGTAGAGCTGTCTTTGGACAGCCTAAGTTTAGGCGAATATGCTTGGACATATAGCGGTCTTAAAGTTAATGGCAATACCTATACCCAATCATCTCTCAGCTTCCAAGGGGCAATTAATTATGTTTATCCTAAGGAATTGGTTATTGATCTTACTGATTTATTCAATGGCGATATTGCTTCCGCCACATTCTTTTTACAGATGAAGGACAAACAGGGCAGCGCGCTTAATCCAGTCATAAAATCATTACATTTCGTTGATACTAGTCGTAATATAGATTACTATGTTACGGCTAATACTGCTGTCAGCGGCAACACTTTTTATGCCGAATGGGATTTTAGGGCCACTGATTTTAGTTTGTCGGTTCAGCCGGCCGATTCCGTCGAAGTTTATGAGCAAAAACCACTATCGGTCAAAGTCGATGCTACTCCGGAAAAACAATTACATTACAGTCTGATTACAGTCCCTGTAATTGACGGTCTAAACATTGACAGCTCTGGCAATATAAGCTGGATTCCGGATTATAATCAGTCTGGTGTCTATAAGTTCATCGTTAGAGGAACGGATACTGAAGGCGCCAGTTCTACTACGGAAGCCACGGTGACGGTATTACATACCAACCGGGCTCCAGCTTTCTCTCAAACCCTTCAAGACCAGTCGGTGTTAGTACACAATGTCGGTCAGCAGCCATTCTCGTTCAACTACGCTGCTTCCGACCCGGACGATGACCAACTAACTTTTACCCTAGCGAAAGGGCCTGCCGGTAGCTCTATCACTACAACCGGCCAATTCACCTGGTTGCCCACTCCGGATCAAGCTTCTCACAGCTTCCCGGTGGTAGTATATGTGTCTGACGGCGCGCTTGTTGATTCCACTCTAGCCGTCCTGACGGGTTCTACGTTAGTCGGTGTTGAGGATATTGTAGGTCTTCCAACTGAATACTCATTAAGCCAGAATTATCCCAACCCCTTTAACCCCGCCACGGTTATCAGATTCGCTCTACCTAAAGCATCTAATGTCACCATAAAAATCTACGATTTGCTGGGCAGAGAGATCAGTACCTTAGTTAACGAAGAAATATCGGCCGGCATACATGAAGTAAAATTCGATGCCAGTCGCTTAGCGAGCGGAATATACATCTATCAGATTACAGCCGCAGATTTCTCCGCCGTTAAGAAAATGACCCTCACTAAGTAGGGCATTAACCTAAATTTTTAACCCCTCTGTTTACCAAAACAGAGGGTTTTTTATTTTCTTGACCCGGCTCGCTGTTAATTGCTATACTTATAAAAGATTGCTATAATATAAAGAGCCAACTACTTATTTTATTTCAACTTCCGCCGTCCGCCGGCGGAGCTTTAATCATTATGAAAAAATCATTAATCGGTCCGATCCTGTCCGTTATCGTGATCGTTCTGGTCGGAGCCATGTTCGTCTATTTCTACGTTTCGCTTAACCGCATGGAGCAGAAACTTTTAACTATCCAGACGGCGATTGCCGATGACGCCGGCAAGATTAATGCCATTGTCGGTTTCTTTAACGCCAACTCCAATGCCCAAACTAATCAAAAATAATCTAAATAATAATTCTATGAAAAGAGAATTTGTTTTTCCTCTGGTGGTCGGAGTCATTATCGGCGGCCTGCTGATGGTTTTCTGGCAATTTAACGCCCGTTTGAGCAACATCGCCGCCGGTGTCGCGCAGCTCGAGCAGGCGACCAGCCAGAATACCAAGAACGTCGGCGACATCATCACTTTTATTAATAACGCCACCGGCCAGAACGGCCAGGCCCCGGCTAACAACACTCCTGCCGCCCCGGATAATAATCAATAATCATCGCTCTTGATCAGATCGCAAAACCCTGTCAAAGACAGGGTTTTTGTGTTATGAAAAACCCGGCTTTCGTATGGGTAGCTTTTTCCCCTGTCCGTTTGACAATAAAGGGTAATATTGGTAAAATATTTTGAAAGTCTTTTTTCTTAAATAAAAAGATTTTTCGCTCTTTAACAATGAAATAAAAACCAGAAAATAAATAACCATAAATAATAATCACAATCAAGACCGGAGGTCATGATGAAAAAAAATCAGAAGCTAATTAAACCAGAACGCCCTGCCGGTTTTCTGGATTTTTTACCATCGGATTTTCTAGCGCGTGAAAGCATGCTGAAAATCATAAGCCAGGTATTCCGCTCTTACGGTTACGATTCAATTGAAACTCCGGTAGCAGAGTTTCTTGATGTCCTAACCGGGGAAGACGAGACTTCAAAGAATATTTTTTTGCTCCGCGACCAAGGGCGAAAATCGCAAGAGCAGCTCATCGCTCTTAGTTTTGATCATACTGTTCCGTTGGCTCGGCTCATTGCCGCTAATCCCTATGATCCAAAAAATAAAACCGGAATCAGATTGCCTTGGCGCCGGATGGTCGTCGGACCGCGTTTTCGAGCTGATTCACCACAGCAAGGTCGTTACCGACAATTTTACCAATTTGACGTCGATATTGTCGGGACAAAATCAATGCTGGCGGACGCCGAAATCATCGCGGTTATTAATGAGACTTTTAGGGCTTTAGGAATTGAGCGCTTCTTGATCAAATTTAATAACCGTAAAATCCACAAAAACCTGCCGGAATTAATCGATTTACAGGTCAGGCCAAAAGTAGCCAAGGAAGATGTGTTAAACTCTATCTTAAGGATTTTGGATAAGGTAGATAAAATCGGTTTGGACGGCGTGGAGCAAGAACTAAGCGCCGCGCCGGAAAATGAGTATGATCCGCGGCCGAATCTTAACCCCGAACAAATTGCTAAAATCAAATCATTCCTCTCTATCACCGGTAGTAACGAAGAAAAAATCAAATCAGCTCGACAAATTTTCCAAGGCCTGGAAACGGCCGAAGAAGGTTTGACTGAACTCGAAGAAATCCTTAAATTCTGCGCTGACTTTGGAGTTCCCGGTCAGAATATCCTTATTGATTTTTCCGTGGTTCGCGGTCTGGCTTATTATACCGGGCCAGTCATGGAGACCTCTCTCTTAGATGCTCCGGATTTTGGCAGCATCTTTTCCGGCGGCCGTTATGATAATCTGATGGAAAGATTCACCGGGCAGGAATTGCCGGCCGTTGGCGCTTCAATCGGCGTTGATCGTCTGTTTGCCGCTTTAAAGCATTTAGGCCTTATTAAGACTGATAAATCGTCGGTGACGGAAGCGGTCATCCTGAGGATTGATGAAACATTGGACCAAAAATACCTCCAAATTGCTAAGGACATAAGAAGCTCGGGCTATAATGTGGAAATTTGTCTTTTAGAAGACACGACCTTTAAATCCCAATTCAACTTTGCCTTGGCGCGGGGAGCGGATTATATGATTATCTTGGGTGCTGACGAAGCGGCGCGCGGGGTAGTCAAACTAAAAAATCTACTTGCTCGGAGCCAGACAGAGTTGTCTTATTCGGAGTTGAAACACTATTTTGAGAAGCTAGCAATAACTGAATTATCACAAAAAATGGTAAATGGAGTAAAGCATGAAACCTAAAACAAAAATAGTCCTAGATGGACATAGTTTAACCTTGGAGGATGCTGTTGCGATTGCTCGCGGCAGCTTCGACCATCAAGGTAACAAGATATATCCCTTTATTTCTCTAGATCCAACAGCTAGTCAGATATTAAAGGAGTTCAGAACAGGGTTGGAATCAAGAATCAAAGCCGGCGATGTTATTTATGGCGTTAATACCGGTTGCGGCGACAGAAAAGGCGTTGCTATCCCGACAGAAGAAATTGACGATTATCAGGCTCATTACATCCCGGCACATTGCGTCGGTTTCGGCCAGCCTTTCCCGGAAGAAATCGTCCGTTTAGCTATCATCCTGAGAGTGAATTCTTTCGTTCTCGGCCATAGCGGCGTACGTTTAGAGCTTTGCGAGAAATTATTGGAAATATACAATAAGGGCGTCATCCCCTTTGTTCCGGAACAAGGTTCGGTCGGCTCAAGCGGTGATTTATGCCCGTTGGCGCATATGTCCGCTACTATCCTGGGTATTCCTGGGCAGAAAGCTTATCAGAACGGAGTATTGATGGAAGCTACGGATGCTTTACGGCTGGCTGGCATAGAACCGATAACCTTAAGAGCTAAAGAAGCGATGGGCTTAACTAATGGTTCAACGTTTACTTTAGCCATTGGCCTATTGGTACTTCACGATGTTAAAAAACTGATTTCTTTCTCTCATTTCGCGGCGGCCTTGTCCCTGGAAGCGATCAGGGGCGAAAAAGCAGCTTTTGACCCGCGGATCCATGAAGCTCGCAATAATCCCTATAGCATAGAAGTAGCCAAATTAATCCTGGAATTAACCAAAGATTCTCAAAGAATGACGGATGAGTCCAGACATTTTTGTTTACCGGCTGAGGCTAAGATTAAAAAATACACGCCTCGCGTCCAGGATGCTTATTCTTTCCGAGGTTATCCGCAAGTCGCCGGTCCGGTAATAAAGAATCTGCAGTATGCTTATGAAGTGTTTATCGCGGAAATGAATGCAGCAACCGATAACCCCTTAATCTTTAAGATAGAACAGGAAGGCGAACCGGATAGATTTGAAACTTTATCCGGCGGCAATTTTCACGGCGAACCTTTAGCGCACGCCGCGGCGATCCTAAAGTTAGGCGTACAGGGTTTAGCTAATATTTCCGACCGTCGGTTCTATGCCTTAACTATGCCTTCAACCAGCTATGGCTTACCTGACGATTTAGCCGGATCGGTTAAAAATGAGTTGAATACCGGTTTTATGATCTTGCAATATACGACCGCCGCTCTAGTCGCGGAAAATAAGATACTCTGTCATCCGGCGGTTATTGACTCTATCCCGACTTCCGCTAACCAAGAAGATTATGTCAGTTTAGGAACGATTGATGCCCGTTATCTATTGAAGGTCGTTAATAATACGTATGGCATTATCGCCGCGGAATTACTGGCCGCCGCGCAGGGAATTTCCTTAACGGAAGATGAATTAAAAATTGTCAGGTGCGACCAGCTTGGCGAAAAGACCGGATTGATTTATAAAAATATCCGGCAAATTATCCCAGCGACACTTGAGGATCGTTATCTTTATAGCGATTTCCAGAAAATGTATAAATATTTGCTGGATAATGAACCTGAAGATTTATTAGTTGATTGATAATTAATTAACCGCTTTATCCCCGGCTTCTAAAAAAGGAGCCGGTTTTTATTTTAATTAATATTGACAATATTTTTTAAAAATGTTATAGTGCAAGAAGTGGTTTTGTACATTTATAAAAATACTAATTAATTTAACTTAAATCTTGGCAGGAGGATGAATAATGTCAAAGTTAGTTTTACTCGATCTTGATTTAACCTTGATAAATCGGGAATATCACTTAACTCTCCCTTTAGATCAAGTCCGCCTGATAATTGGCGCAGCAAAGGGGAAGGGGGCGGTAATCGGGCTTAACTCAGATTCCTCTTACCATACTTTATCAGGTTGGTATGAGCTCCTAGGGCTGAATGGCCCGATCATTTCCGAAAGAGGAGCCAGAATCTGGTTGCCCGGCCAAGCCGATCAAATAGAAGTTTCTTCGTTGGCTGCCAATTTATTTCCCCGTTTAAAGGCGGATTTTATCCAAAATTTATTATCAGCCGGCGAACAGGTGCTAGTGGGTGATGCTAATAAGCTCCAGGCGGCATATCAGCCGCATCTCGGACAGAAAAAAATCATTATTATTAATGATTATCGAGTCAGGAGTTTAAGCTTTTTTGCCCGCCGGGTGGCAGAAGACGGTAAATTAGTTATCGATTCTGAATTATTAGATAAAGCCGTTGCTTTGTTAACCTCTTTAATCCATAACTATCCTTGGCTCGAGCAAGATAAAGATGAAGACAAGAATCCTGATTACGGCATCTACATCCTACATAGTTTAAGTTCCCAGAAATATCAGGCAGCCGCCAAGTTATTAAATAGTTTAAATTTAGATCAGATGTGGATGGTTGGAGACAATTTACCTGACTTTATCGCTGACCCAAGAGTAAAGCACGCGGCCGTTTCTAACGCCCGCGATCAATTTAAAGCAAGGGCTGATCTGATTACCACGGGAGCGATTACCGCGGGAGTAATGGAGTTCCTTCAGAGTTTATAATAGTTTATAACGGTAGCCGATTTATTGGTTGCCGTTTTTTAATTAAACCCAGTAAATATTGATTTTATGGCTTTAATCTGTCATCATTATTTTAGTAAATATATGTCAGATAAATGTACGACGATTATTTTTGATTTAGACGGCACCCTCTATAAATTGCGGGGTGGCTCTTATAGCCAGTCGCCTTTAAAGCGCTATGTGTTAAAAAACGCCGCCGCTTATCTCGCCGCCAGATTAGCTAAGAGTAAACCTGAAGCGGCTCGGATTTTGCGAGGAATACTGAAGAAATATAAGGAAGAAATAAGTATCGGCGTCGAAAAAGAGTTTAAGCTTGACCGCCATGATTATTTCCGGACAGTTTGGAATATCCCCGCTCGTTTGGTGGTTAGTAAAGAAAGAAACTTACGCCGGAGTTTGCTGGCTTTGAGTAAATGTTACCGATTGATCATAATATCCGACGCGCCGCTGGTTTGGATCAAGAACGTCCTGATTGAACTGGGAGTTTATGATATTTTTCGTGGCAGGATATTTTCCGGTGAGAGCGATAATCGCAAAGGCTTCCAGTCGGCCTTTCCTTATATCATCAAATCGTTGAAACTTAAGCCCCGCGACTGTATCTCAGTCGGCGACCAAGAATCTAGCGATATTATTCCAGCTAAAAAATTGGGCCTTAAAACAGTTTTCATCAACCAATTAAAAAAGTCTACTTTGGCGGATTTTAACGTTAAGTCAATCGGTGAGTTGACAGAACTGCTGTTAAAATAAGATTATAAATATCCTTGACTCTTTTTTGTATATATGGTATACAAGAAAGAGTCGTTTTTTAACAAATTAATCGAGGTCTTATGAAAGACATTTTAGAATATCTGCAGGATCTGCTAAAAGCAGAGCATATCGGAGAATACGCCCCGGGACACATGGGAGCAAAAATATTGCGCTTTCGATCTTTGGGCGATTCCAGATCACTAATTGTCAAATTAGCTGAAAATGGTAATTTGACGGCTATACAGGACATAGAAGCTAACCTGATCGGTTACAGCAGTATCCAGTCGCTAGGCGGAGAGCATATTTTGCCCCTTGGCCTGAGAGAACTGACTTTAGAAAATTGGAAAGCCTTGGTAATGGCTGATCTTGGCAAATCTCTGCGACAGACGAACGGCGGTATTCCGGCAGCAAAAATTTTGTGGAGAAATTTTCAGAACTTGATTATCGCCACCAGACAAAAGGCTCTGGTTAGCGCCAATGATTCCTTTCTATTTATCAGCGAGGTTTTATCAATTATAGAGAAATTTGGCGGTCAAGATGAGTTTGGTCTATTGGATCTTATTAAGCAGGCTGATTTATCTGATGATTACGGTCAATCAGCCCTAATGCTGCTTGATTTTACGCCCGATAATCTTTTTTTAAACGACGGGCGCCTATCATTCATAGATCCGTGGAAGCAGACAACCTATCTTGGCCATCCGGCGATCAGTATCGGACAATTCCTGACTTTAGCTAAGATATATAGCTTAGCGGACAATGAAAAAATCGCTGATTTTCTTCGCTCAGCCTGTTTGACGGAATTACCGGCTATACTGGGCTGCAGTATTAGCTCAATCAATAAGGCAATCCGTTTGGGGGTTACCTTGCAATTAGTCCTTTCGGCCTATGTCCGCCAAAAATCTGACCCGCAGTCATCGAACATTCTTAAGAGTGAAGCCAAACAATTATGGCAACTATAATCAGGTGATGTTATTACCAAGCATCACCTTTTTATTTGATAGTTATTAATTTAATATTTTTTAGCTAAGATTAAAGCAGCTTGACAAAGTTTAAAGAAGGGGCTATTATATTTAAGTAATATTAATGAAATGACTAATTATCGATTGATTACAATTTCCGTTCATCATCATATTAGCTCCTTCCGGGAAGAGATTAATTTTGGTTAATTATTTTTTGCAGATAACCTTACTTAATCCCTTCCCAGAAGGGATTTTTGTTTTATAGTAAATAAATAAGTAAATAATAGTACTTTTATAAAATCATAATCAAGGAGAATATATCATGGATAAGCCTTATGTAGTATCAGCCGATATCCATCTGCTGCTGCAAGAATGGGCCAAGCAAAAAGGTTTGATTTTGCCACCGTCAGCATTCTTTACCCAACTAAGGCGAGAAATGGTGGCTAAACTAGAAAAAATATTCGGCCGGGTAGAATTGGTCGGCGAAGAAAGATTACGGCAGGGGTTTAATGATCTCCTAAAGGATAACGGTTTGCCGGTTATTTCTTTGGATCGTATCTATGTTGCTACCGAATACAATTTAGAAGTGACTAGAATTGTAGATAGCAACGGCCGAGATCTAGGGTCGCAGAATAGAGCGGGAACGCCTAATTTAGATAATCAATTAAGGTTAATCAAGGACAGCCTGTCTCAGGGCGCCAATACCCGGGAAGTTGTCTTAGCCGATGATGTTATTTTTTCCGGAGATTTATTGTTAAAAGCCGTAGATCTACTGAAGAAAGTCGACATTAAAGTAGTTAAGGTCTTCGCCGGCATCGGGATAACCGAGGGGGTTGAAAAGATTGAGGCAAGAAATATCCCCGTAAAGTGCGTCTGTGAATATTCAGAGGTCATCGATGAAGTTTGCGAACGAGATTTTTACCCAGGCGTTCCTTTGTCTGGTCGGCTCGTCGCTGGCACTGAGAATATCGGTTCTCCTTATTTGTTACCGTTCGGAAAACAAAAAAAATGGGCGTCAATTCCCGAAGAATATCAAGTAGATTTTTCCCAGTTTTGTTGGCGGCAAACCATCCTTTTGTTTTCGGCGATTGAGCATTATTCCCAGCGGGTGGTCTACTGCAGCGATTTGGGCCGACTGATCGTAAATTTACCGACTAATGGGACACGGTTTGTAGATGCCGCCGCTGATACCCTGAAGCTAGAAATGCAGCCGGAAGTTGAGGTTTAGAAAAAATAACCAGTAATTTAAATTACTGGTTTTTTATTTAGATTGAAAATCTTTAATAGAATCTGCCTGTTGAGCTTCTTCATCTTATAGCCGGTTAAACCTTGATGCGCGCCAAATAAAAGTGGAATAAACTTATCTCGTTTCGTTTTAATCGGTTTCAAGTCTTTTAAAAAAAGACCTTTAACTTCCGAGGTTTTAATCTTATCATAAACTAAATAGAAGTTCTTTTGCTCGATATTTTTAGAAGTTAAGAGTAAATCATCGTCTGTTATTTGCATTTGATTTTTTAAGAATTCAGTTATAATCTTGGTAAGTTTTTCGAGTGTTAAGGCGAAAGACTGTTTAGTCCCACATTCAATTTCTAGCCCTGACTTAACATACTGAGTAAGGGGCCCACTTTTTATCTTTTTTGATGAAGGAGGCCAAATTAAAATTGTTTTAATCTTAAAAGTTAAGGCCAGCGCTAAAGATTCTCGGCTTAATTTTGGGAGAATAATTACTATACGGTTATTGGCCTTTGTTTCATGGATATCTATAATGTAATCAAATTTTTTAAATAATTTCATTAATTGGGCCGCTCGCTTTATTTCATAAATTTTAGATTTTTCGTTTCCTGGTGCCGCTCGGTTAAGATCGGTTTCACTAAATCTGATATTCTGTTGGACAGCCCGTGGATTGCCGATTACAGTTTTATAGTTTTTTAAGCTGGACTGTCGGGTTAGTTTTTTAAGTAAAGCAAGCCCAATTGGCTCATTGCCGTGCGTTCCGGCGACTATTAATATTTTTTTTCTATCGGCGTATTTCATATATTTAGATTATAGCAATAAAACACCATTTTTAAAATCATTATTAATAGTTGACAAATAATAGGGAAAAGCGCAATATTTAGTGATAATTATTTAAACAAATTCTTTAACAATTCAACTTTAAATTTACAGGAGGTCGGTCGTGTCGTATATAATTAATTTAAAAAGAGACGAAGGAGAACGGGAAAAAAAGATGTTTCTTTCGCTCGTGTCTACACGAGGAAAAAAAATATTAGAAATCGGTTGCGGTCAAGGATACTTTTCCGCGATTTTAGCTCCTGAAGCAGAGCAGCTGACCATTACCGATATTTCTGCAACAGACATTAAGATGGCGCTTGACATCTTAGCTATCTATGATCAGCGGGTCCAAGCTTATCAAGCCTCTGGTCAAGACTTATCAAGATTCACTGCCAGTAGTTTCGATTTAGTGGTTTTCCCTTATTCTCTCCATCATAATAATAATCCGGGGTTAGCCTTAGATGAAGCTTGGCGAGTCTTGAAAATTGGTGGAGAAGTAGCGGTAATTGAACCTAGGCACCGAGGTGATTATTGCCAATTTCTGGCTCCTTTCTATAGTGAAGAAGAAAAACTTGCCTCGGCTGATCAAGCTTTGAAAAAATTTATCTGTAGCCGTAAGACCAGCAGAGAGTATTCTGTCGATTGGTGTTTTGAAAGTATTTCCGATTTACGCCAACTATTGGTATGTAGTTTTAATCTTTCCGCTGAAGTGCTGAATAAGACGTTGGCCTCTTTTCCTGCGTCAGGGAAAATCATTATGAAAGACCTAGCCATAATTTGGCTCTTAAAAAAGTAATTAGTGAAACTCTGGTAAATACCGGAGTTTTTTATATTCGTTGATATTTGACTTTTTCTTTAATATTTGTCATGATTATTCAATAAATCATAAGAAAAGCGCTTAAAAGTATGAAAGCATCAAGCAGAAAATTACAGATTGGCGTGATGGGTTCGGCGGCAGATTTAAACTATTCTAAAAGATTGGAAGAGCTAGCTTTAACGATCGGCCAAGAAATCGCCAAAAGCGGTAATATTACCGTTTATGGCGCGGAAAAAGATTATGACTCTCTTTCTACGGCAGCTTCCCGCGGAGCCAAAAGCCTCCAAGGATTAACAGTCGGAATAACTTATGGTAAAGATAAGGATATTTGGGATAAAGAGGGAAACACTGATATTATCGTTGCTACCGGATTAGAAAGGGGCGGCGGTCGAGAGTTCGTCCTGGTTAACTCTTGTGATGTTATTATCATTGTTTCCGGCGGCTCCGGCACCTTAACCGAAGCAGCTATCGCTTATCAGTTGAATATTCCAGTTATTGCCTTAACAGGGACCGGCGGTTGGGCTGATAAATTAGCCGATACTTATCTTGATGAACGTCAACGCTTTAAGATTATTTCGGCCGATACCCCTCAAGAAGCGGTCGCCCTGGCAATCAAGCTGGCCAGGCAATAAATTTAGCCCGCTGGTTTTATAAAATATTTAATTTTAATATCATTAGATATTTAACTATTGACATATTTTTAATATATGTTAATATTAAATATCAAAATAGTACTTGCGAAATAAAAGAACAAGGGTCCGTAGCTCAGTTGGCAGAGCGTCAGATTGTGGCTCTGAAGGCCACGGGTTCGAACCCCGTCGGGCTCTCGAGCGGTGGTTTAATACAAACCACCGTTTTTTAAAAGGTCAGGAAACCCCGCACGAGCACCCAGCGAGTGCGGGGATGAATGACTCCTTGTTTAGCACGCCGCGCAGAGGCGTGCTAAACTATAGTCATGAGAATCCGAGCCTTAAATCATTCA